>CAJDWD010000031.1_pt2 | contig 15950 bp, 14 predicted proteins | sample 7391451 | NCBI WGS metagenome assembly CAJDWD01 (sample SAMEA7055716, study PRJEB34461) | soil metagenome | biome: terrestrial ecosystem; feature: Peninsula; material: soil | place: Antarctica | collected 2016
CAAGAAGCTCGTTTTAAAGTAGCACGCACTAGCTACTTTAAAGGCGATTTTGAATGGGCCCAAGTTCAGCTTGATGTCTTAAAAAAATCTACTTCACAATTAATGGCAAATGACGCAATGGAATTAAGCTTGCTCATTCGAGACAATTCTTTAGAAGACTCAACTCAAACAGCCCTTAAAAAATATGCGAGAGCAGATCTTTTAGTACTTCAAGATAAAAATACGGAAGCAATTGCGGTCTTAGATGAATTGCTAACCAGCCATAAAGGCGAAGAAATTGAGGACGAGGCTTGGCTAAAACAAGGAGAGATTTATGAGAAAATTGGCGAATATGTAAAAGCTGAAACCAACTATCTCAAAATAATTCAGTTTTACAACGATGATATTCTGGCTGATGACGCCCATTATCGCTTGGCAAAAATTTACGAAGAAAAACTTAACCAACCCGATAAAGCAAAAGAGCAATACGAACAAATAATCTTCCATTTTGCCGATAGTATTTATTATGTGGAAGCCCGAAAAAAATACAGAGCTTTGCGCGGTGACGCAATAAACTAAGCAACAAACGGAAAAAGCACCCTCCCGATAGCTATCGGCACCAAAATTATTAACTAATTATTCTTATCCAGTCTTTGGGATTAGGTGCTTGAAATTTATAATTTGAGTAAAGATGTATATATATAACGTAACAATAAACATAGAGGAAAACGTCCACGATATCTGGCTTCAATGGATGGTTTCTGAACACATTCCTGCGATGCTCGCTACTGGAAAATTCAGCAAAGCACTTATGTCACGTGTAGTTATAGAGGAAGAAATGGGTGGAAAAACCTATTCCGTTCAATACACAACAGATAGCAAAGAAACTCTTCAGAAGTACTATTTAGAAAACGCCGATGAATTGCGCTCTCAAAGTAAAGCATTTGATGGAGCATTTGTAGCTTTCCGAACCGAACTTGAAGTTATAGGTGAAGCGCATAACGAACTCTTCAGTCCCACCCCAACCTTCCCATAGGGAGGGAGTCATACCCTCAATGAAAAAAAATTATCCCAAAAATAAAGCTCAATCTACTCCTCTCTCCTTTGGAGAGGGCTCAGGAGAGAGGACAGTTCGTGCTAAAAAACATCTAGGACAACATTTTCTGAATGATGAATCTATTGCTGAAAAAATAGGAAATACGCTAACTCTGGAAGGTTATAAAAATGTTTTGGAAATAGGTCCAGGAATGGGCGTGCTCACAAAATATCTGGTCGAAAAAGATATCGAAGTAATCGCAATGGATCTGGACAAAGAATCCATTGAATATTTGGAGAAAAACTATCCAAATAAAAATCTTAAAATCATTGAAGCAGACTTTTTAAAGTTTGATATTTCACAGCTTTTTAGAAAAGAACAATTCGGTATAACAGGTAATTTTCCATATAATATTTCCACTCAAATTGTTTTCAAAATGTTAGAATGGAAAGAACAGATTCCTGAATTTACAGGAATGTTTCAAAAAGAAGTAGCACAGCGAATTTGCGAAAAAGAAGGTAGTAAAGCTTATGGAATTCTTTCAGTTTTGGCACAGGCATTTTATGATGCCGAATATCTTTTCACCGTACCTCCTTCTGTTTTTATTCCACCGCCAAAAGTTGATAGTGGTGTGCTTCGTTTAAAGAGGAAAGAAGATTTCTCAATTCCGTGTAGTGAAAAAATGCTTTATAAAGTTGTTAAGACTGCTTTTCAGCAAAGAAGAAAAACACTTCGCAATAGCTTAAAATCCTTTAATATTTCAGATAAAATAAAAGAAGATAGTATCTTTGGCCAGCGCCCGGAGCAACTCTCTGTTTCACAATTTATAGCCCTCACCCAAAAACTGGAAAAAGATGCAATTTCAACTGACAAATGAATTTATTGATCAGGTTGAACAGCTAATTGCCAATAATAATGGCGATCAGCTGGAGCTTCTATTAAATGAACTTCACTTCGCAGATATCGCCGAACTGCTAGAAGAACTCGATACAGACGAGGCAACATATATCATAAAATTACTGGACAGCGAGATTACCAGTGAAATTTTGATAGAACTAGATGAAGATTTCCGGGAGCGAATTCTAGACAACCTTACCCCTTCTGAAATTGCCGATGAGCTTGATGAAATGTATACTGATGATGCTGCAGATATTATTGCAGAATTAGATGATGACATTCAAAAGCAAGTAATTGAACAAATTGAAGATGAAGAGCACGCGGCAGATATTGTAGAACTTCTACGATATGACGAAGACACCGCTGGAGGATTAATGGCGAAGGAGTTAGTTCGAGTTAAAGAATCCTGGACCGTTGCCGGCTGCGTTCGTGAAATGAGACGGCAGGCCGAAAACGTTACAAGAGTACATTCTATTTATGTTATAGATAAACAAGGAAAACTAAAAGGTAGATTATCCTTAAAAGATTTACTTACTGCTCCTGAAAGAGCCCACATAAGAGATGTTTATATTCCAAAACTTAATTATGTTAACGTCAACACCCAAGCAGACGAGGTTGCCCGTATTATGCAAAAATATGACCTGGAAGCCATTCCAGTAGTTGATGACGCAGGCATTCTGGTAGGTCGAATTACAATTGATGATATTGTAGATTACATTAAGGATGAAGCCGAAAAAGATTACCAAATGGCCGCGGGGATTAGCCAGGATGTTGAAGCAGATGATGGCCTTTTTAAACAAACCCGCGCACGTTTACCTTGGTTATTAATCGGTATGCTTGGCGGATTGGGTGCTGCAACTATTATTTCCGGATTTGAAACTATAATGACAACCTTTCCAAAATTATTAATTTTCGTGCCTTTAATTCAAGCAACTGCTGGGAATGTTGGAGTACAATCAAGCGCAATAATCGTTCAGGGATTGGCGAATAATTCACTAAAAGGACATTTGTTTGCCAGAATATTAAGAGAAACCTCCGTGGCTTTGGTCAATGGAATTTCAATAGCCTTAATAGTACTTTTTATCAGCCATTTCCTATTTCATACCAGTTATTTGGAGTCAATAAGCATCGGAATCGCGTTAATTTCAGTTATAATTTTAGCAGCAATTGTAGGGAATCTAATTCCGATATTCCTTCATAAAAGAGGGATTGATCCTGCTGTTGCAACCGGCCCATTTATTACCACCAGTAATGATGTATTCGGTATTTTAACTTATTTTCTAATTGCAAAAACAATTTTAGGATTTTGAAATCAGGAGTTTTCAAACAGCGATTTATAGTTCCAGCTTCAGCTATCGACGGCCTGAACCACGTAAATAATGTAATCTATTTGCAATGGTGCTTGGACACTGCAGAGGAACATTGGATTTCAAGAACTTCTGAAAAACAGCGTGAGAAAAACGTTTGGGTGGTTTTGAATCATTTTATTTCCTATAAAAATCCATCATTTTTAGGTGAAGAACTTGAAACCCAAACTTGGATTGAAAGTTATGAGGGCGTAAAAAGCGAACGGCATTATAAAATTATTCGCCCCGCCGATGGAAAGACGATTGTAGAAGCACAAACCCTTTGGTGCTTTTTGGATGCTAAAAACTTTCGCCCAACCAAAATTACAGACGAAATATCCAGTCTTTTCATTTAAATATGAAAACGAGCAATTAACCTTCAAAACTATTATTTTCAATACTTTTGCCAGTTCTACAAGTTGTCAAGCAATCCCCTTGTAGGACTTAAAATCGACACTCTTGAGCGTTTTCAAAAAGCTATTTAAACAGACATTTATATACGGTTTGGCCACAGTGTTACCAAGGGTTTTATCGGTTATTCTTGTTCCGCTTTATGTAAAAGTTTTGTTGCCTGAGGAATATGGAGTTTATTCCACCGTAATGGCCTTTTTAATTTTAGGAAATGTATTGCTTTCCTATGGAATGGAAACGGCATTCTTTCGTTTTGTGACCAAAGATACCTCTCAACAAAAAATAGTTCAATCCACCACCCTTACTTCCCTAACAGTCTCAAGCCTTATTTTTTTAGTAATCACTCTTATTTTCAGAGAAAACATTGCTGTGGTTGCCGACTTTAAACCGGAATATGTAACCTACGGACTGATAATATTAGCCTTAGATGCCCTTGTTGTTTTACCATTTGTTTGGTTTCGCGTCAATGAGAAACCAATGCGGTACGCCGTTATTAAAATTCTTAACGTGGTTATAAACCTCGGCTTCAATTTGTTTTTCCTCTTAATGCTTCCAAAACTTGCTGAAAGCAGTGCTTATTGGAATTCAATGTGGTTTCCAGAAAACAAGGTAGCTTACGTATTTATTGCCAATTTCATCGCCAGCGGGGCAACGTTATTGATCTTGCTTCCACTTTATGCAAAAATTGGATTCGGCTTCAATAAAACCATTTGGAAACAGATGATGATATATGCGTTGCCAGTTCTTATAGCTGGAATCGCTTTCAGTATTAATGAAGCTTTTGATAGAATTCTTCTTAAATATCTACTACCCGAAAATGTTGCCGAAGTTCAAGTAGGTCTTTATTCCGCCTGTTATAAGTTGGGGATGTTTATGACGTTATTCGTAATGGCTTTTAGATTAGGAATTGAGCCTTTCTTCTTCAATCATTCGGGAAGTAAGAATGCAAAAGTTACATACGCGACCATCACAAAATATTTCACACTTTTTGGATGTCTCATTCTGCTTGTAGTAGTTATATATATTGACGTTTTTAAGCGAATTCTAATTCCAAACAGCCAATATTGGGAAGCGATAAAAATTGTTCCTTTAATCCTACTCGCTAATTTATTTCTCGGTATTTATCATAATCTTTCGGTTTGGTACAAAGTTACTGACCGCACGAAATATGGTGCATATATCTCTGTTTTTGCTGCTATAGTTACACTTGTGCTCAACTTTGTGCTAATCCCATATATTGGTTATATAGGTTCAGCAATCGCTACGCTTGCCGCTTATGGCAGTATGATGGTGCTTTCGTATCTTTACGGACGCAAATATTATGACGTGCCATATGAAGTAAAAAAAATTAGCGGCTATTTGCTATTGGCTATCAGCTTTTCAGCAATTTCCTTTTATGTTTTCAACGGAAATATTTGGATAGGAACTGCGTTGTTATTAATGTTTGCTGCAATTATGTACTATTTTGAAAAGAATGAGTTTTTAAAAATTCTGAAGAAATAGGCTTCGGTACTATTTTCTTTACTTTGAAATAAAGCAAAGAAAATCACTCAGCCAACTTAAAATTTAATTAAAGTTAAAAATGTATAACTGAAAATTATAAAGATTTTATTCAGTTATGATATAAGAAAAAAGCTAGGATTACTATGAAAAATACACTCGTTATTTTCTTTTTATTGATACTTGTATCTTGCAATGACTTTAAAAAAGAAAACGAAAAAGTTAAATCTGAACCTACTATAGAATTGATGGAAGGCTATTTTCCAAAGAATGATATAGAATATAACCAACCTGTAAGAGTTATTATTGCCACTAATAAACAAGATTTTGATAAATATTTTGGAGTTGCCAAAACAATGACAAACACAATTTCTGAGATAGATTTCGATAAAAATAAAGTAGTTGCGATAATAGCTAAACCATCTGACAATGAGCAAACTATAATTATTTCTGAAACGAAATTAAAAAATAATAAACTAGCCATAAACTACAAGTTAGAAATTGGTGAGTTGCAATCTTTTAGTTCCAGCGATTTGAAAATGTTTAAAATTCCAAAAACCATTAATGCGGTAGACGTTTTTTCTGATGTAAAAGGGGAATCTCCTAAAACAGAAGACTAAACTAATAAACGGCGAATTGGAAGGAAATAAAAATTAGCGACAAGCTTTAAAACACAAGACACTTTGAAAATTAAAATAATAAACAAATCTGGATTTCAACTTCCATCATACGAAACTATCGCTTCCGCAGGAATGGATCTCCGCGCCTGTGTTGACGGTCCTTCAACGTTAAAACCGTTGCAACGAGCTATCGTAAAAACTGGGCTTTTTATTGAATTACCAATCGGTTATGAAGCACAAGTACGACCACGAAGTGGTTTGGCCGCCAAAAAAGGAATTACTGTACTTAATTCTCCAGGAACCATAGATGCGGATTACCGGGGAGAAATTGGCGTGATTTTGGTAAATCTTTCCAACGAAGATTTCACAATTGAACAAGGCGAACGCATTGCCCAATTAGTAATTTCAAAACACGAACGTGCTGTTTGGGAAGAAGTGGAAGAGCTTTCTGACACTTCTCGCGGAGATGGTGGGTTTGGGAGTACTGGATCTAAGTGATAAATTCCTGCGCAGGCAGGAATCTATACCTTATTAGAATGAAATTATGGTACGTATATATAATGACCAACAAAACAAACTCTGTTTTTATATTGGAATTACTGATAATATTGAAGAACGGGTAAAAGAACATAAACTTAAAAAGTAACCAAATAGTTTTACTGCAAAGTACAATTGTAATAAGTTAGTTTATTTCGAAGAACACGAGATTGCTGAAACTGCTTTAAAAAGAGAAAAGCAGCTCAAAAAATGGAAACGAGATTGGAAAATCAACCTTATCGTCAATATGAATCCTGGATTGGATTATTTGACGACAAATTGGAATTTGAATTACAACAAATTAAGATAAATAATAACCTTTAAATAGAGACCCCTGCCTTCGCAGGGGATGTATATGAAAATAAACATACTTTAACAGTACCAAAACCATTAATTCCAGTTGCTGGAAAACCAATCGTACACCGTTTGGTGGAAGATATTGCCGGAGTTTTAAATGAAGAGATTGACGAAATCGCTTTTATTCTTGGCGATCCAGCTTTCTTCGGTGATGATGTAGTTGAAAGCTTAAAAGCACTTGCAACAGGTTTAGGTGCTAAACCTACTATCTATCGTCAATTGGATCCAAAAGGAACTGGACACGCCATTATGTGCGCCAAAGATTCACTTTCAGGACCAGCAGTGATCGCTTACGCAGATACTTTGATTCGTGCAGATTTCGATTTAGACAAAGATGCAGATGCAGTGATTTGGACGAAAAAAGTTGATAATCCAGAAGCTTATGGCGTTGTAAATCTCAATGAAAAAAATGAGATTATCGAATTAGTTGAGAAGCCTGAAGAATTTGTGAGCGATCAAGCCGTGATAGGTATTTATTACTTTAAAGATGTGGCGCAGCTTAAAAATGAACTCCAATTTGTTTTAGATAACAATATCATCAACGGCGGCGAGTACCAAATAAACGATGGTATAAAACGAATGATGGCTGACGGAAAAGTTTTCAAAACTGGAACTGTTGATGAATGGATGGATTGTGGCAACAAAGAAGTTACCGTAGAAACCAATCAAAGAATGTTAGGCTTTCTTTCTGAAGCAAATAAGAAGCTAATTGCTGATAGTATAACTAACGACAATTCTACAATTATTGAACCTTGTTTTATTGGCGAAGGAGTAGTTCTTAAAAATAGCACTGTTGGACCTTTCGTATCTATTGGCGAGGGCACAGTAATTGAGAACAGCAGTGTGAAAAACAGTATAATTCAAACCAATTCAACAATCAGAAATGCAAATTTAGACAATGCAATGATTGGCAATTATGCTACTTTTGATGGCAAGTTTACCAATGTGAGTATTGGTGATTATTCACAGCTAAAATAATGGAAAGACCTCAAAGGTTTTTGAAATCTTTGAGGTCTTATAATTTACCAATTCAAGGTCTTATTAAAACAATAAATATCTATCAACAGAAAATTTAAATTGAAGATACAATTCCTAAATATCCTTCTTTTTCTCTTCGGAATAATCCTTCCGCAGCAACTTAATGCCCAAGAAATAAAAAATGATTCCATTGAAAAACCAATGGATAATTTGGGAGATGTGACCGATGCCTTTCAAGAAAATTTCTTTGAAGCCTTAAAACAGAAAGCAATTGAAAATTATGAATTGGCACTTACTGCTCTAAATAAAGCAGAAAAAGTAGCCAAAAGTCCAGAAAATACGGCGGTGGTTTATTTCGAAATGGGTAAAAATCACGCCTATTTAAAAGAATATGTCCAAGCAGAAGAAAATTTCAACAAGGTTCTAAAAAGCCAAGGTGATAGACTAGATGTTTTGGAACAATTATACGAATTGTATTACCAACAGAAAGAATATGAAAAATCGATTTCTCTGGTAAAAAAACTAATTCCTTTTGATGAAGATTACAGGGAAGACTTGGCAAACCTTTACACGCGTACAAAACAATATGATAAAGCACTTATAGAATTGGATGAGTTGGATGACGTTTGGGGCGAAAGCGACATAAGAAATGCGCTTAGGGCACAAATATATCGTGTTACTGGAAACACTTCTGGTGCAATTGAAAATTTGGAACAACGCATTGACGAAAATCCAAAAAACGAAAGAGAATATCTAAACCTCATCTTTCTGTATAGCGAACAGGGAAATAAAGAAAAAGCATTTGAAGCGGCTAAAAGCTTGTTGAAAAATAGTCCAAAGTCGCAATTGGTGCATTTGGCACTTTATAAATTTTATTTGGACGAAGGAAATTCTTCAGAAGCAATAAAGTCTATGAAAATTGTGTTTGCTTCACAGGAAGTTGACAAGGAAACTAAATATAAAGTGCTTGGTGATTTCATTCGATTTGTTGAAGAAAATCCACAGTATGAAGTTGAGTTAGCTCAGATAGTTAGTTCCTTTTCTGTGGAAAATAGTCGTGTTTATGAAAAGGTTGGAGATTATTACAGTGCAAAAGATAAGAAGGAAGAAGCCCTTAATTTCTATGAAAAAGGAATTGCTCAAGATCCAGAGAATTACAATCTATTAAAGAATACACTACTTTTTCAGATTGATTTCAAAAAATATGGAGATGCAGCAAAACTGAGCGCACAAGGTTTGGAGATTTTTCCCGCGCAAGCATTATTATATTTGCTGAACGGAGTTGCAAACAACGGACTCCAAAAAAGCGATCCGGCAATTGAAAGCTTAGAAACTGGTTTAGATTTTATTCTGGAAGATCCACAAATGGAACGTGATTATTATGAGCAACTCAGCCTTGCTTATTCCTCAAAAGGCGACTCGAAAAAAGCAAAAATATATTCTGACAAGGCCGCAGCCATAAAACTGTCTAACTAATTTTTATGAAGATAAAAGCCCTTTATTTTACATTGTTCATATTGGTACTCACTTCTTGCGGTGGCGCAAAAAAGATTACGAATATTGAAGAAGCTTCGGCTAAACAGGTAATAGCTTCGCATAAAGCGGCATTACCCGATTTCAAAACTTTGGCTGGCCGCATGCAATTGGTTTACGAAACCGATGAAAAGCTGCAGAGTATTACCGTCAGTCTTAGGATGGAAAAAGATAAAAATATTTGGATAAAAGCTTCCATTCTGGGTATTACCATAGCTAAGGTTTTGATAACTCCTACTCGAGTAAGCTACTACGAAACCATCGGGAAAACCTATTTTGAAGGAGACTTTGCACTTTTGGGTGAATGGCTTGGAACGCCAATAAACTTTCAGCAAACGCAGAATCTTCTTCTGGGTCAATCTATTTTCACCTTAAATCCTTCTGAATATAAAATCGAGATTTTTCAAAATAAATTCAAATTACTACCTAAACAACAACCTCAAAATTTTATACATTCGCTCTTTTTAAATCCGGATAATTTCAAAATTGCTACAGAAACGCTTTCGCAACCAAATGACGAGCGTTTGTTGAGCATACGTTACGGCGATTATCAAAAGTTAGATGGACAGTTTTATCCGCAAACCATAATGATTAATACTTCGGAAAAAGGTGAAGCAACAAAAATTGAGATCAATTATAGAAAAATAGATCTTAATGTGGATGTTAGTTTTCCCTTTGACATTCCTCAAGGCTATGAAGAAATCCAACTGAAATAAATGAAGCATTTTCGCACATATCTTTTCCTATTTATCTGTTTGATGGCAGTTCCATCTGCTTTCTCCCAAGTTGACAAACAAAAAGAATTGGAGGAAAAGCGGCAGGCTATTTTGGCCGAAATAAAGCAAATAAATTCGCTTCTTTTCAAAACTAAAAAAGAGGAAAAGTCTGTGTTGTCTCAAGTGGAAGATCTTAATCAACGGATTTCAGCTTCAGAAAACCTTATTCGCGTAACCAATCAACAGGCAAATTTACTTACGCGAAACATCAACGAAAACATAAATAAAATAAGCACATTACGCGACGAATTAAAAGTGATGAAGGCCGATTATGCCCAAATGATCCAGAAGTCCTATAAAAGCAAAAACCAACAGAGCAGGGTTATGTTTTTGCTTTCTTCGGAAAACTTTCTGCAGGCATATAAGCGCGTTCAATATATGAAGCAATACGCAGCATTTAGGAAAAAACAAGGCGAAGGCATTAGGGCTAAAACGGAGGAACTTCAGAAATTAAACTCAGACTTAATCGGCCAAAAAAAGACAAAACAAAATCTGATTGCTGAAAACGAACAGGCAAAAAAGAAGCTGACTGAAGAACGTAAAAACCAACAGGAATTAGTTGCGACGCTTAAAAAAGACGAAAGTAAATTCACTACTCAAATAAGAGACAAACAGAAACAGGCCAACGAAATAGACCGACAGATAGATGCGCTTATTAGAGCGGCTATTGAAGAGGCAAACCGGATTGCCAGAGAAAAAGCGGAGAAAGCAGCAAGAGCGAATGCCAGTAAAACACCAACTGAAACAACCAAAACAGAAGTCACAAAAGCGGCAAAAACCGAAGAATTCGCACTAACAGCTGAAGACAGAGCTCTAGCAGCAAGTTTTACAAGTAATAAAGGGAAACTTCCGTGGCCTGTGGAAAAAGGAATGGTAATAAAAAGTTTTGGAACGCATCAGCATCCACAATTCCCGAATGTAACAACAAATAGCAGCGGGGTTGAAATTGCAACCAATGACAATGCCCAGGTACGTTCCATTTTTGAAGGTCACGTAATGTCTATCCAAATTATAAAAGGCGCTAACAAAGTATTGTTTATCCAGCACGGAGATTATATTTCCGTATATAGCAACTTAGCCACTGTTTCTGTAAAAAAAGGCGATAAGGTTTCTACAAAACAAGTTATTGGTACAGTTGCAATGAGTCCGACGGAAGGACGAACGGTGTTGAAATTCTACATTTATAAAAATAAGGATAAGATAAATCCCGCGGATTGGATTTATAGGATGTAAGCTAAAAATGATCAGCAATTATCTCGCTATTGCAAGAGTACTTTGAGAAAAATATTTATTGATAATCTTTTCTTGAATTATAATCTTTTTTGGTAATATCAATTCGGCTTTCCTTAAACCAGTTTGCGAAATCAGTGAAATTCTGTTCGTTTTCTATGTACCATTCTTGGTATTCCTCTGAATTCCCTTGTGACAGCAACCAGTATGAATAAGTTTTAAAGAATCCATTTTTCTGAATTTTCACTTGATAATCTAGAAGTTTATTTGGATAATCCTTGTTGAACTTTTTTTCGTTGAACCAAAATTCTAAAAAGTTTTTACGTGCATTATAAATTGAAGCAAGATTTATATCGTTCTGAAAATTAATTGCAGAAAAAGCAAAGGCAGTTGCAAAAGTTCCTTCAAAAGGAAGAACACCTTTCTTCATTTTTCGTAAATCTTTCTTATCGTTAATACTGATTTGAAAGCCTTTTTCGGTCAAATGAAATTGTCCTGTTGAATCTGTTTCTACTTCGTAACTTTTAAGATAGTTTTCATAAAGCAACTTACTTATCTCATTGGTCCTATCAGTATTTGGTTCCAATAAAATGAAATACTCACCGTAAAGTAATGTCCAAATCCTCTCTTCTGTCATCGAAAATACTTTGGATAACCAGTAATAGTTTGACGAGTAGATTGGATTAGCTTTAATACCGTCTTCCCAAAAAGCAATTGCCTCGTTGTATTCTTCATTATGAAATTTTATGTTTCCAGATTCCAAATGAAATTTTCCTGAATTAGGAAATTTGGTCATTCCTCTTTGGTATGTTTCTAATGCGAGTTCTGGTTTTCCAATTAAATCATATGAGTTGCCTAGTAATTGATAAATAAAATCAGATACATCCTTGTGCTCGGTAATAGTTTTTAAAAGCTCAATTGATTTGGAGTAATCCATTTTTTTGTAATATGCAAAAGCCATTTCATAAGGATAGTCTATTCTCTTTGGGTCCAATTCCTCAGCCTGTTTAAGCATTTCAATAGACTCGTCGAGTTTTCCCTCATCCATTAATGTTATTGCACGTTGACCTAATTCCAGCGCTTTCTCCTCATTACTTTGTCCAATTACCGCATTTCCAATTAAAAGAAATAGTGTGATCAAAAAGACCGATTTTATTGTTGTCGTAGTTTTTTTCATATTATGCATATATTTCACTTTAGTTAAAAGTTAAACTCGTTAATGTTTCCTCACTAATTATAAATTTCACTATAACTTCCAAAATCCCAAAACTATTTAAACAAAAAAAGGGAACCATTTCGATTCCCTTTTTCAGTTAAAGTATAATTTCAGAATTAATTTCCGATAATCAGTTTTTTGGTTTCAAGTTTATTTCCTGCTTTTATGGTTATAAAATAAATACCAGCGGCATATCTAGAAACATCCAAACTACGTGAAGTCTTTCCAGAAAGGTCATTTTCTGAAAATTCCTGTAAGCGTTGTCCAAGACTATTAAACAAGGTTATTGCTACATTGCTTTCAACATCTTTCCAAGACATAAATACTTCATTTGTAGCAGGGTTAGGGTACATAGAGAATGTTGAGAATACATTATCCGTAACGCCCAAGGTACCTACTACTGAAACATTATCTATAAAAGTACTATTGCCATATCCTGTTATGTTTACAATTCGAAATTGTACATTTCCGCCTAGATAAGCTGACAAATCTATACTCTCATTTCTCCATTGATTCGCTGAAGTAGGTTGCCAAGAACTAGAAATATATCCAGAAACTGTAGACAGGTTTAAACCTTCCTTATAATAAATCTGTGTATAAGTATTACCACAATCGGTAGAAATATCAACCCTTAATGCGTCAGAAAAACTAGATGAATATTGTGCTTTAGCCAAATCAAAGGCGAATGAAGCGGAAGATGCAGATGTTAAATCAACAAACAGAGTTTCTAATGAATCCTCCTGTCCTGATGCATTATATACATTATTATCCATATATGCAGTTAGGGTTGACGCACCAGTACTTCCAGTAACAGTTTTCTGTTGCCAAGTAAGTTGATTATCAGGATTAATGATATTCCATCCTGGAGGTGGCATTCCGTTTTCATCAAATGGTTCAGTATAATCTAGTGATTCAGCATCGATAGCAGCATAAAATGAAAGTTCATCTGTATTGTTAGTAGAATTTTCATCACCAACTAAATCAACAGCAACAGTAAGTGTATAGTTTCCAGATTCAGTAATAACTAAAGGCGAAGTGAAATCATAAATAGCTTGTTCTCCTGAATTCAGGGTTCCAGTAAAAGTTTCTGAAAAAACAAAACCACTATCTAATTGATAGGTTACATCAAAATTACTCTGCGGAGCTATGCCCGAATTTCTAACAATTACCGAAACGATAACAGGGCCAGGATTACAAATTAAATTGAAATCACTTGGTTGATTATTGGTTTCAATTGCCATATCGTTTGCAAGAGAACAGTTTAGCAATCCGCCATTATACTTCATGGCAATACTTCTTCTTCCTTCCCAACCCTCTGTAGCGTTCTTGGCCACTGCGGCATACCACATAACTTCAGTTGGATTTGAAATTGGAATACTTATACTATTTGTAGTAGAATTACCCATTACTTCCATATATTTTTCTCCTAATATATAAAGATCATAAGATTCGGCATCTGCTATGGCATTCCAAGAAAATGTTGCTTCAGTTGGGCATACTTGTGTTACCTGTAAATTAGAAACCAATGGAGCAATAGAAAAAGTTTCATCGCTTACATCTTGGAAAGATCCGTTGCTAACGCGTATTAGCGCATCGCCAGTTAATGAGTTGGGAACAGTCCATTCATAATTAGTGGTAGTACTTGAAACCGATGTAATAGAATTCCAGCTTGAACCGTTATTAACTGAGTATTCAAGTACAAAATTTGAAGTCGTGTTCACTGGAACGGCATCCCAATGAATTGATTCCTTTTCGCCAGGAACAAAGCTTTCTCCAGCATTAGGATAAGTAACTACAATATTTTCTGAAATAATTTCATAAACCACAAAATATTCCTGAGGCCCAACTGGTACGTTAAAACCTTTAATGTTTATATTATAATTTCCAGGAGTTGGATTATTAATAAGAACTTGCTCCACATTATTTAAGTGATCCGGACCATTAGTAGCAGGAAGATTTAATTTTGCAGGATCCGGTGTTGGATCTAAAATATAAGGAAGATAAGCAGTATTTGCTGGATCGGTAACTACCAAATCTAAGTCGTTTACCAAAGCCGGATTTGCGCCAGGAGCAGCTGGACTATCGCTCCAATAAACCATAAAACGAACTTGTTTAGTTCCTGAAGGCACATTGATTGAGTGATCGTTTGACCCACCTTGAGTCATCGTGCTTGAAAGAAAACGGTTTTCTTCAATAAGTTTTGCTGCGCGAAGCCCGTTTACTATTCCCCATCCAAATTTGAAGTCTGGACCAACGTTTCCAGCATCATTTGCCGTATTTAGTAAAGTTGCTTTAATAAGTGCAGATGGGGGTAAAACACCTCCGTTAGCTTCAGAATATGCTTGATAAAGTTGTGCAGAAACTCCCGCAATTCCAGGAGACGCACCTGAAGTTCCACCAAAACTCTGATAGGTATTATTTTCGTTTGTAGAAATTTGATTTTGACCGTTGGCAGCGATATCTGGTTTAATTCTACCATCATGTGCAGGTCCACGGCTACTTGAAGTTACTAGGGAACCATCAAAAAACACGTTTGCAGTTGCAATTACATTTTTTCCTTGTTTATGGCCTCCAGTAATATTTCCCCATTGAGTTCCAGCGCCATAACCACAATTGTTACCATTTGAATTACCGGCAGAAAAAGTATGCTGCAAATTGGGAAGAGTGTGCACTTGCGTATCAACTCTTTGCGTAATAGAAGTGTAACCATCGTTACAACCATCACTATATGAGGAATTGGTAATCAATACGTCACCGCTATTAATAAGTGAAACCGTTGCATTATCAAGAAAATTACTTGCATAATTTGAAACATAAAGCATAGCACCAGCAGCCATTCCTCTGTTTAATGGATTTAAGTTTCCTGCTCCCGCCATAATCCCTGAAACACCGTCGCCGTGACTCTGATTAGTACCACTAGCTCGAGAATTGTCTATTCTACCTTCAAAATCGATATGCGGACCAACGATACCGTCATCTCGGCATAAAACGCCAATGTTTAAACCAGTATAGTTTCTTCCGGCAGAAGTTTGTGAGTCCAAATTGCTAGAACGGTGAAGGCTTCTTCCACGTGAATCATCAGGCACTGCAGGAGCAGCAATAAGCTCTACCCACTTTACATAAGGCAGATTAGAAAGATCTTCCAAGCAATTATTAGGTATGGAAAGATCAATAGTGTTTGACCCTTTATATTCCTGTTTTACCGCTATTTGTCGTCTTGCAAGTTCTTGGATAACGTATTGAGCGTCCACATGTTTGTGAAACTGAAGCGTTACTAGAATGTTATCTCCATCTGTAGCATAATCATCATAGCCTCCATATTTTAGTGCTGTGGAAAGTTTGGAGGTACCATTAACAGGAACAATGGCACGAACTCCATTATTTTTTAAGAAATTTATAGAAGTACTTTTCGGGAAATAGAATAGATAAGTGCGGTGTGGAATATACTCTATAAGCTCTAATTTATTCTGTTTGAATAAATCTTGAACTTGCTGCGAAGGAGTTTCATAAAATTGAATCCAACCTATGTAACCA
>CAJDWD010000011.1_pt1 | contig 15925 bp, 14 predicted proteins | sample 7391451 | NCBI WGS metagenome assembly CAJDWD01 (sample SAMEA7055716, study PRJEB34461) | soil metagenome | biome: terrestrial ecosystem; feature: Peninsula; material: soil | place: Antarctica | collected 2016
ATTACTTCTCCAACAACTTCTACATATAAGGAATTTGTCTATGCACTGAAGAAGAAATTAAGTGTAAGAATCATTTGGTCCGTGCCTCAGTGGCTAATAAAAATAGTCCTGGGGGAAGCTTCTTTGTTATTTTTAGAAGGACAGAATGTAATTCCCAGTGTTTTAACAGAAAATAATTTTAATTTCGAAGCTGGGAATATAAATCAATGTATAGAATTAATTGAGGCAAATTGAATCACGTTAAACAACTCGCTGGTCAGACACTCATTTACGGAACTGGTATTGTTCTTCCCAGATTGTTAAATTATCTTCTTCTCACTCCATTTTATACCCGGATTTTCACCAGGGCTGAATATGGTGTGATCACGGAATTATATGCTTATGTAGTTTTTCTGATAGTTCTGCTTACCTATGGACTTGAAACCGGGCTTTTCAGGTTTGCGGATAAAAAAGAAAATAGAGACAATGTATATAAAACAAGCCTGATCAGCATTTATATTACCAGTTTTGTATTTATAATCATTGCTTTGCTCTCTTCCGGAAGGATTGCTTCTGTCCTTAATTATTCCGGGAATGTTAGCTATATTTCAATGCTTGTGCTCATTGTAGGAATTGATGCACTTACCGCTATTCCTTTTGCGAAAATTCGTCTGGACAACCGTCCCCTGAAATATGCCATTATCAGAATTGTTGAAGTTGTTACAAATATTTCTTTCAACATATTTTTTCTCTATTGGTGTCCACGACATTATACCGAATATTCGTGGGTGATGGAAATTTACGATCCCAATTTTGGAGTTGGTTATGTTTTGCTTAGTAACCTATTGGCTACAACCATTAAATCCGGACTTTTATATAAAGAGCTATTTTATTCAAAGGGTTCATTCAATTTCACACTTTGGAAAAATATTATGCGATATAGCCTTCCTTTGTTGATAGCCGGTATGGCTGGAACGGTCAATGAAGCTATAGACAGGGTTATGCTCAGACATCTTATTCCGGAGCATTTACATCCGTTACAACAGTTAGGGGTATATGGAGCAAACTTTAAATTGGCCGTCCTGATGACTCTATTTATTCAAATGTTCAGATACGCTGCTGAACCCTTCTTCTTTTCTAAGAAAAATGAAGCAAATGCACGGGAAATCTATGCAGATGTAATGAAGTACTTTGTATTTATTGGAATAGTCATTTTTCTTCTCGTAATGCTTTTTCTGGATGTATTCCAATTATTTATTGGTAAAGATTTCAGGGAAGGTCTGTCGATTGTTCCTATTGTCTTGTTAGCTAATCTTTTTATGGGTATTTTTTTCAATCAAAGTATCTGGTATAAGCTTCATAACCTTACCAGGTATGGCGCCTATCTTGTTATTACGGGAGCAATCATAACCGTTTTGATTAACTATTTTTTTATTCCGGTTTACGGTTATTATGCTTCTGCCTGGGGCCATTTCATTTCTTATCTGGTAATGATTATACTTAGCTGGTTTCTTGGAAGAAAACATTATCATATAAAATATGATTTGAAAAATATATTAACGTACAGCCTCGTTGGAATAGGTATCTATTATTTTTTTAAAGAGGTGAAGTTTAATTCTCAGGTTTTTGAATATGGAATGAAGGGATTATCTTTACTATCTTTTATTCTTGTTTTTTATTTAATTGATAGACGGAAAAGCAGAACAAATGAAAATTAAAATAGTTAATAAATCTCGTCACGGATTACCTGCGTATAGTACAAATTATAGTGCAGGAATGGATCTTAGAGCATATCTGGACCAGAATATCATCCTCAAGCCCCTTGAAAGAGCATTGATACCAACCGGATTGTTTATTGAATTGCCCGAGGGTTTTGAGGCACAAATTCGTCCACGAAGCGGGCTTGCAATTAAACATGGTATTTCTGTTTTAAATTCTCCAGGAACGATAGACAGCGATTACAGAGGCGAGATAAAGGTTATTTTGATAAATCTTTCTAATGAAGATTTTGTTGTTAAGGATGGTGAACGGATTTGTCAAATGATTATTTCCAGACACGATCAAGCTATCTGGGAAGAAGTTGAAGTATTAAAGGAAAGTAGCAGAGGAAGCGGTGGCTTTGGGCATACTGGAAAAGATTAGATAAATATTATGAACTCTATTTTGTTAAAACTGTTTTGGGTTATTTTATTGTTTTCAAGCGCGATACCTTCGTACGCTCAGGATATAAGTGATTATAATTATGAATATGCCTTGATAGAAGCTGCCAGGCAAAAAATGATTGGTAATGTAAATGAGGCAATAAAACTTTATAATAAATGTATTGAGGTGAATCCCAAATCTGATATCGCTTATTATGAGTTGGGAACTATTTATGCCGCTTTTCAAAAAGATTCTGTTTCGTTAAATCATCTTAAAATAGCGTATACCTTAAAGCCCACAAACTTTTGGTATGTTAGTGCATATGGTCAAATGTTAGGGCAATCCGGATATTTTAAAAAGGCTTCTAAGGTTCTGAAATCATACTATCGTATTAATAAGGATATTAAAATACGTTTTTTGATTGCGGAGAATTATGTCGATTTGAAAAAATATAATAAAGCACTTAAAATATTAAACGAACTCGAAAAGAATGGTCTATCCGAAGTTATCGTAATGAAAAAGCTTGAAATATTTAGGTTAACCGGCCAAATTGAGAATGGTAAGGAGGTTTTAAACAATCTTATTCAATTATTTCCAGAAGCTCCTGAATATCATATTATCATGGCTGAATTTCTAAAAGATGCCAACGACATGCCCGGCGCTATCCAGTCTTTTAGGAGTGCTTATCTTATCGATACTACAAATATTTATGCTATATCATATCTGGCTGATTATTATATAGAAAGCAAAGATGCACAGAATTCTTTATATTTTCTTTCAAGGGCTTTTAGTATTAAGGAGATTCCATCGGAAAAGAAGATATCTACAATTCTATATGTTTTGAAAAATGATGAAGATTTTAAAGGTTTTTCAGTGCAAATAGATACCCTTGTCCACCAATTATTGTCATTGTACCCTGAGGATTTAGATGTAAAACTTGTCGCATATAATTATTATATAAAATTCAATCAATTAACTACGGCTTATGATATCTTAAAGGATGTTATTGAGGTTAAAAAAGATAATTATGACTTTTGGCAACAGATTGTTTATAATGCCAGCTTTTTACAGAGATACGATGATGTGATTAATTATTCACGGGAAGCGCTTTCGATATTTCCAAATAAAAAGGAGATGTCATTATTTCAGGGAATTGGAGAATTTCAAAAAAAGGAATACGAAGCTTCTCTGGCAACTCTCTCTGAAGCATATAATGATACTATTAAGGATGGCGTTAAAATTCAATTTCTCACTTTTATAGCTGAGGCTAATTATAAGTTAAAAAATACGGAAAAGGCATTCCAATTATTTGATTCTTTACTGGCGATAGATTCAAATAATATTGTCGTGATGAATAATTACAGCTATTATCTTGCACTTGAGAAAAAAAATCTCTCCAAAGCTTTGGAAATGAGTAAGAAAACTATCCTGGCCGAACCTGAAAACACTACTTTTCTTGATAAAGCGATGAAACCAACAGTGCAGATGTTCTTTTCCACTATGCCGAAATAATGAATATGTTAGGAATAAAAGATGTTGCCTTAAGCTATTATATTAAAGCCAGAGAGGCCGGTTATAAAGATGTTGATTTGGATATAATTATTAATAGTTATGAGATATTTTAGAATTGGAATTATGTTTCTTGGAATTGTTTTAATGGCTTTTGGCTGCAAAAGTATTGAAAAAGTTTCCAGAACTACTTCCGTTGAAAGGGATATGCGGGAAACAATTATGAATGAGCTACGAACAGCTTATTTTCCACAATATTTACTTGCTGAACGTATTGATGTGCGTGTTGAAGCTGAGGATAATTATAACGCAAAAATGGTAATTTATTTAGAAAAAGGGAAGAGTATTTTTGTCAGTATTAGATTTATTGGCTTTGAAGTTATGAGAGCAATGTTAACAAAAGATTCTATCAAATATATTAATAGGATTAAGCAGGAGTATTATTTTGATGATCTAAAAAAAGAAAATGGTTTTCCCGAAATTGCTTCTGATTTAGAACGGCTGCAAAATCTTATCTATAGCGGATTTTTTTATTCAGATGAATATAATAAAAGAGATTTTATCAAAGAGTTTCAAATAGAGAATGAACACTTTGTTTTTAACAGTAAAGATCATGAAAGCAATATTAAGTTGATGTATAATTTGTTAAACATTAAGCTTGATAAAGTTCTTATTGTCGATCAGCCTAGTAGATTCACTGCGTTGGTTGATATCGGCAGGGAAGGTGGCAAAGCACTTTACATAAAAAGTAATCTAAACATAAAAGGCTATGAAGTCTTAATGGATATGGGAGTAAATAAAGTAGAAAATAAAGAATATAAAAAAACTGATTTCATAATCGGAAAAAATTACAAAAGACTTGAAAAGATACTTTAAGATATTCTTTTTTATTTCCTTTTTGGGATTTCCGTTACTCGTTTTCACTCAGGGCAAAACAAACCTGGAGAAGGAGAAATCAGAGAACATTTCAAAAATCACATATACAAAGGAATTATTAAAGAAAACCGCTTCACAAAAAGAAGCTTCTCTGACTCAAATCAATTTGTTAAATGAAGCTATAAAAAGTCGTGAATCTCTTGTAAAGAATTTTAAGGATGAACTGGAACTCATTGAACGGGAAGTTAATAATATTGAGGAACAGATATTAAACAATGAAAATGAGGTTGCTAAACTAAAATTTGATTATGCGAGAATTGTAAAAAGTAGTTATAGAAATATAGAGAAAGACTATATTTGGATGTACGTTCTCTCTTCTCAAGATCTAAATCAAGCGTACCAGCGTTTTAAATACATTAAATATCTTAATGATTACAGAAGATCAAATATTACTAAAATTAATTCCTTAAATGATTCACTTTTCATATATAAGAAAACTCTGAGTACACGGTTGGAGGATCGCCAGACAGCGGTTAAAAAGCTAAACTCAGAGCAACAAAATTTAAAAAGCGATAAGCGGGATAAAGATCTTAGCCTTAATAAATTAAAGTCTCAGGAGAGAAAATTAAGGGATGATTTGCGGAAAATGGAGGCTATTCAAAAAAGAATTGAGCAGGAAATCCGAAAACTTATCGCTGCAGAAGTGAGTAAAGCAAGTGCAGAGAATCGGGTTAACAGATTAACGCCAGCTGAAAAACTTATTAGCGATAATTTTGTTTTAAATAAAGGACGACTTCCCTGGCCTACAGAGACCGGGATTATTACCGGACAGTTTGGAGAACACAAACATCCTGTGTTAAAGGGAATAAAAATACGTAGCAATGGGATTGATATTTCCACAAAAGAAGGGTCTAAAGTCAGAGCCGCATTTGATGGGGAAGTGACAAGGGTCATTGCAATTCTTGGTGCAAACTTTACTGTAATCATAAAACATGGCGATTATCGTACAGTATATCAGAACTTAGTCGATGTTACGGTGAAGGTTGGGGATATGGTCAAAACAAAAGAAGTATTGGGAAAGGTATTTGCTAATGAAAATAATGACAATAAAGTGCATTTTGAAATTTGGAAGTTAACGGATCCTGTTGATCCGCAAGCGTGGTTAAGTAAATAAATATTTGAAAAATAAGTAACCTTTTTAGACCGACTTAAGTATAAGTGTTTACTAAGCAATCACAGGGCTATATGAGGAAAGTAATGAAAATAAAATCTCGCATCGAAAACCTTAGATTAGTTGAAAAATTCGTCGATGATATTTCTGATGAACTTTCATTAAGCAATGAGATTTACGGAAATTTATTAGTCGCAACTTTAGAGGCTGCAAATAATGCTATTATTCACGGGAATAGGCAAATAGAGGATCTAGATGTTGAAATTGATATGTCCAAATCTGATGATAAATTGTTAATGACCATTAAAGATCAGGGGCGTGGATTTGATTATCAAAATATTCCAGACCCAACTTCTCCAGAAAATATTGAAAAAATAAATGGGAGAGGTGTTTTTCTGATGACTAGCTTATCCGATGGTCTGGAATTCCTCGAAAATGGTGCTGTCGTAAAACTTTCCTTCAATACGCGGGTATAAATATGCCTGTTCATTTCCATAATGAGCAGATCGATTTTACTCTCCGGAAGAAGCTCAATCTAAAATCATGGATAAGTGAAGTATGCTTGCTGTATGGTAAAACTGTATCTGATATAAATATTATATTTACAAGCGATGAATTCCTTTTAGAAATTAATCTGAAATACTTAAAACATAATTATTATACAGATATTCTTACCTTCGATTACAGTGAAGGAGAAGTCCTCTCCGGAGATATCTACATTAGCATTGATCGGGTAAAAGAAAATGCTATAATATACGAGGTATCTTTTAATGATGAGCTCAAAAGGGTTATAATACATGGCATTTTGCACCTATGCGGTTATAGGGATAACAACGAAGCTGAAAAGGTAGTAATGACAAAAATGGAGGATTCGGCCCTGGAAATTGTTAATGAACTCTTAATCGTTTGATCATCTTACATTTATTAGCTTTTTTTAGTTAATTTTGCATCAAATTTCGAATTATGTTGCCGGAATATGATGTAATTGTTGTTGGTGCTGGACATGCCGGTAGTGAAGCAGCTGCTGCCGCTGCAAATATAGGTTCTTCTGTATTGCTTATAACTATGGATATGACCAAGATTGCACAGATGAGTTGCAATCCTGCTATGGGAGGAATAGCTAAAGGTCAGATAGTTAGGGAGATAGATGCGTTAGGTGGCTATAGTGGTATAGTTACTGATCATAGCATGATTCAATTTCGTTTATTAAATAGATCAAAAGGTCCTGCTCTTTGGAGTCCGCGAGCTCAGTGTGACCGTTCTTTGTTTAGCCTGAAATGGCGGGAGATACTTGAATCCCTTGAGAACCTTGATTTTTGGCAGGATACGGTCGTATCGCTGCTTATTGATAATCAAAAGGTTTATGGTGTTAAAACGCAATTGGGCATTGAGTTTAAGTCAAAAACCGTGATTTTGACTAATGGAACGTTTGCGAATGGACTTATGCATATAGGGAAGTCACGTATTGTTGGTGGAAGAGCATCGGAACCATCATCTTTCGGCCTCAGCGAGCAACTTAGGGACGCTGGATTCGAAGTGGGAAGGATGAAGACAGGTACCCCTGCGAGAATTGACGGAAGGAGTATTGATTTCTCTAAATTGGATGAACAAAAAGGCGATCATGAAGGTAGAAAATTTTCATATTTAGAATATGAACAGGATTATTCTTTGCATAAGTCATGTTATATTACACATACGAATTTACCAGTTCATGAAGATTTAAAATTGGGCTTTGGAGATTCTCCTTTATTTTCAGGCGATATTGAGGGTATTGGTCCACGCTATTGTCCAAGCATAGAAGATAAAATCCGGACTTTCTCCGAAAAGGAATCTCATCAAATATTCCTTGAGCCTGAAGGGCTAAATACCGTAGAATATTATTTAAATGGGTTTTCGTCTTCTTTGCCATGGAATATTCAGTTTGAGGCTATGCGTAAAATCCCGGGTTTGGAAAAAGTTAAAATGTTCAGACCAGGATATGCAATTGAATATGATTATTACTCTCCTACACAATTAAATTATACCCTGGAGACAAAAATTATTGAAAACTTGTATTTTGCCGGGCAGATTAATGGTACTACCGGATATGAGGAGGCCGGAGCTCAGGGCTTAATGGCTGGCTTAAATGCTGCTTTGAAAATTAAAGGAAAAAGCGAATTTGTACTCAGGCGGGATCAAGCCTATATTGGAGTCCTGATTGATGACCTTATTACGAAAGGAGTCGATGAGCCATATAGAATGTTTACCTCACGTGCCGAATACAGATTGTTGCTAAGGCAAGACAATGCAGATGAACGGTTGACACTTTTAAGTTATGAAGTAGGTTTGGCCTCCGAAGAGCGTATAAAATTACTAAAGAAGAAGATTGACTCAAGGGAACAAGTTTTAAAGCTGCTTAACTCAATTAGTGTTTCCCCTGAATTTATTAATCCTTTTCTGTTAAGTCATGATACTGCATCGATAAAGCAAAAAGTTAAGGCTGTAGACATCCTAAAACGACCTCAGGTTAATATATTTGAGTTTTTTGACTTCCTGGAAGAATTTAAAGGCATTAGAGAAAAACTTGGGAACCAATATATGGAAGTCCTTGAATCTATAGAAATATTAATTAAATATGTTGGTTATATTGAAAGAGAAAGATTGTTGGCGGATAAAATAATTAGATTGGAAGGAATTAAAATTAAACCCGGCATTCAATATTCTGAATTAAAATCCATTTCCACTGAAGCCAGACAAAAATTGTCGCGGCATAAACCGGGCACTATTGGAGAAGCATCCAGGATTAGTGGTGTTAGCCCTTCTGATTTAAGTGTGCTTTTATTGTATATGGGTAGATAAATGTTCCACGTGGAACAATTTATAATTCCTATATGGTTTTGAAAATAAGAGATTGTTTTTTGCCTGGGCTTGAACTTTTTAATGTTCCACGTGGAACGTATTTATAAATTCTATGGTATTAGAGAAAAAATATTTTAGCGGACAAATTGTTGATGCTCTTAATAAAGTTGTTTACCCTGGGCAAGTTGTGGTTGAGGGTTCAAGAATTGTAGATATTCATCGTTTAAGTAGTAGTCCGGACAGATTCATTCTTCCAGGCTTCGTAGATTCTCATATTCATATCGAAAGTTCAATGCTCACTCCTCAGCACTTTGCTGAAATTGCCTTAAGACATGGAACTGTTGCAACTGTTTCTGATCCGCATGAAATTGCAAATGTTCTAGGATTGAAGGGAGTCAAATTTATGTTGGAAAATTCAGCATCAGCTCCTTTAAAGTTTTATTTTGGAGCACCAAGCTGTGTGCCGGCAACTAAGTTTGAAACCAGTGGTGCTAAAATATCAGCTTTGGAAATCGAAAAGTTATTTACAGAGGATAAGTTGCATTTTTTAACTGAAGTAATGAACTATCCTGGGGTAATTGCGAACGATGAGGATATTATGGGGAAAATCCAAGTAGCTAAAAAATACAACAAAAGAATAGATGGACATGGACCCGGGTTAAAGGGTGATGATCTTTCAAAATATATTGAATCAGGCATTGAAACGGATCATGAATTTCTTAATTACGACGAAGCCCTGGAAAAAGTTAAAAAGGGAATGATCATTCAAATTAGAGAGGGGAGTGCTGCAAAAAATTTTGAATCTCTCTATGCTTTAATAGATCAGTATCCCGATCGGGTTATGTTATGCACTGATGATTTGCATCCGCAGGATTTACTGAAAGGGCATATTAATCTTCTTCTGGAAAGAGGAGTAAAAAAAGGCTTGAATGTTTTTAATTTGATAAATGCTGCAACACGCAATCCTGTCACACATTATAATCTGAATGTAGGATTGTTAAAAACAGGTGATTTGGCGGACTTTGTAATTGTAAAAGATTTAAACGGATTTGAAGTTCTATCTACAATTATTAATGGAACTGATTATTTTTCTGATAATATTGTTCATTATAAGGCCGGCCAGCAAAAATGCCCAAATAAGTTTTATGTAAATATTCCTCGCAAAGAAGACTTTGTGATACCTGATCAGGAAGACGAGATTAGGATCATTCAGGCTTTGGATGGAGAATTAGTTACCAAAACGAAGATAGGCAGACTTAAAGCTTCTGTTGGCGAACTGGTTTCTGATATTGAAAGTGACATTTTAAAAATCGTTGTACAAAATCGATATGAGAAAGAAAAGCCCGCTTTAGGGTTTATTTCGGGCTTTGGAATACAAAAAGGAGCAATTGCTTCGTCTATTTCACATGATAGCCATAATATTATAGCAGTTAGTACAGATGATGATTATCTTATTGCGGTGATTGATTGGATAAACAGAAATAAGGGAGGTATAGCTTATCATGATGGAACTGATATCATTGGGCTTCCGTTAAAAGTCGCTGGGATAATTTCTGAATTTGATGCCTGGTACACTGCAGATAAATATAATAAATTGGAAAATGCTGTAAAGAATGCCGGTTGTCAAATGAATGCTCCGTTCATGACCCTGTCATTTATGGCCCTTTTAGTAATACCGGAATTGAAAATAAGCAACAAAGGACTTTTCGACGTAAATGCCTTTAAATTTACATCTCTATATGCTTCCAAATGAAACTAAATATAATAATATTGAATTAGAAGATAAAATTCGTAATCTGCCCGACAATCCTGGCGTTTATCAGTTTCTGGATGAGAAATCTAACATTATATATATTGGAAAGGGAAAATCTTTGCGGAAAAGAGTTTCCTCTTATTTTAATAAAACTAATTTTGAGAATAAAAAACTTCGGGTTTTAGTAAGAAAAATTACAGATGTACAGCATATTGTTGTCAGTTCAGAATCGGACGCGTTGCTGTTGGAGAATAATCTGATTAAAAAATATCAGCCGCGGTATAATATCAATCTTAAGGACGACAAAAGTTTTCCATGGATATGTATCAAAAATGAAGATTTTCCAAGAGTCTTTTTGACACGAGACCTAACCGACGAAAGTTCTGAATACTTTGGTCCCTATACTTCTGCTGCAACTGCCAAAACTCTACTGGGCCTTATCAGAGAATTGTATAAATTGCGAACATGTAAATTAAACCTGTCTGAAGAGAATATCAAGTCAGGAAAATTTAAGGTTTGCCTCGAATATCATTTAGGGAATTGTAAAGGCCCTTGCGAGGGCTTGCAAGATAAAGAAGATTATGATCTTTCAATAGTTCAAATAAAAAATATTTTAAAGGGAAACCTGAAAGAAGTGATAGATTATTTAAAGGATTCGATGCTTCAATTATCATCTGAATACAAGTTTGAAGAAGCGAGTCAGGCAAAAGCAAAAATACTTGCACTTGAAAATTTTCAACTAAAATCTACTATTGTTAATCCTTCTGTTAATGATGTTGATGTATTTTCATTTCACCAGGATGAGAAATATGCCTGGATAAACTTTTTAAAAGTTATGCATGGTTCGATTATTCAGTCTCATACCGTGGAAATTCAAAAGAAGCTTGATGAAAGCAAGGAAGAAATACTGGAATATACTATTTTCCAGCTGAGATCACGTCTTTTTTCGAAATCAAGAGAAATCATTGTTCCTTTTAAACCCGGTAGTTTGCCTGAGGGTATGAGATATATTGTTCCTCAAAGAGGGGATAAGAAAAAGTTACTTGAGTTATCAGAAAGAAATGTAAAGTATTTTATGTTTGATAGTAAGCGTCAAAGGGCAAACTCGTCTCCATTAAAATCTCAGGAGAGAATTCTGAGTACATTAAAAACAGATTTGAGAATGGGGAAAATTCCTTTGCATATTGAATGTTTTGATAATTCTAATATTCAGGGATCAAATCCTGTAGCGGCATGTGTTGTTTTTAAAAATGGTAAACCCAGTAAGAGAGAGTACCGGCATTACAATATTAAGAATGTGGAAGGTCCAAATGATTTCGCTTCTATGGAAGAAGTTGTTTTCAGAAGGTATTCAAGGTTGCTAAAAGAAAATGAACCCTTACCTCAGCTCATAATCGTAGATGGTGGTAAAGGACAATTAAGTTCTGCAGTTAAAAGTCTTAAAGCACTTGATTTAAGAAATAAAATAACTATTATCGGAATTGCAGAACGCCTTGAGGAGATATATTTTCCGGATGATCCTGTTCCGCTTTATATTGATAAAAATTCAGAAACACTAAAACTTGTTCAACAGCTTCGTAATGAAGCGCACCGTTTCGGGATTAACTTTCATCGGACAAAACGGTCTAAATCAATGATAAACTCCAGACTGGATAAAATCCCTGGAATAGGAGAAAAAACTGTGCAGAAACTAATTTCTAATTTTGGTTCTATAGAATTACTTAAAGCAAGATCATTTACTGAAATTTCGGACTTAATTGGAAATTCTAAAGCCAAACTAGTAAAAGATTCGCTGGAAGAGAAAAATTCGTAGTATAAATAATACTCTTAATAAACGCTATAATAGACTGATATACAATCATATATGAGTCTTCTGAAATTTAATTGACCCTTTGAGAATTGAATATTTATAAAGTACTTTTACCATAGCCTTGTTAATAGCAATGAAATGTCTTTAAAAAGGAGGAAATGTAAAAATTCAAACAGGAATAGTTTTGATGTTTCAAAAATGGAAGAAAAGGAAAAAACGATTGTATTTTCAAACTGGAAAATTTGAAATTTTTAAATTTAGAAAACAGGTTAAGGTTTTAGTTTTTTCGGCTTACAGTATATTCTACTAGTCGGATTAAAGACGTTCTGGAATCGTTCTCTGGAAATTCTAAAAGGATAGAAATAGCTTTGTCTTTATAATCATTCATAATTTTCGCTGCATACTCTAATCCTCCATTCCTTTTTACAAATCTAATAACCTCATCTACCGAGGAAGAATTTTTGACTGACTTGCGTAATATTCTGATTATTGATTTCTTTTCACTGCTTTTGCAATTTTCTAAAGCATAAATAAGTGGCAAGGTTAATTTTTTCTCTTTAATATCGTTCGCCGGAGGTTTGCCGGCGAATCCATTTTTATTATAATCAAAAAGGTCGTCTTTTATTTGAAAAGCAATTCCTAAATTATAGCCGAATTCCTTCATTCTGGAAACCGTTTCTTCTGATACATTTATTGCCTGAGCACCGCAGGCGGTGCAAGCAGCAATTAAAGCAGCTGTTTTTTTTCCAATAATTTCAAAATATTCATCATTCGTAATATCTAGTTTTCTTGATTTTCTCAGCTGAAGCAATTCTCCTTCTGACATTTCCTGAACTGCTTCTGAAACGATTTCAAGTAAATCATATCTTTTGTTTTTCACAGAGAGCAATAAGCCCTGTGATAGAAGATAGTCTCCAACCAAAACAGAAATCTTGGACTTCCAAAGGGCATTTAAACTAAAAAAGCCGCGTCTTTCATATGATTCATCCACAACATCATCGTGAACCAGAGATGCTGTATGCAAGAGTTCAATTAGTGATGCAGCGGTATAACTGCCTTCATTTATTTCTCCAAGCATTGAGGATGTAAGGAAAACCAGACTTGGCCTTATTTGTTTGCCCTTTCGGCGTAACAGATAATTTAAAATGACATTGAGTAATGGAACCTTGCTTTTAACGGCCTTTTTGAAATGAAGTTCAAACTTGTTCATCTCCAATTGAACGGGCTTCCTGATTATATCTAACTCACTCATCAATTTTGGTTTGGAACAAAGTTAACATTCCATTCAATAATATGTCTGTTTTTATATATTTCATAAAAATATGGGAACTATAGTTAATCTTATATATAATATATTTATATATTTGTATTTGTTAATTTATTGGAACAAAAATACCTTAATTGCATAACATTCATCATAAAAACTTTAAAATGAAATTTAGCGATCTCTCTCCCGAACAATTGGTCAAAGCGGCAAATATGTTGAAAGCTATTGCTCATCCTATGAGAATTTCAATTGTAAACCATCTGGATGAAGGTAAGAAACTTACAGTTACTGAGATTCATGAGCTTTTGGGGATTGAACAGTCAACGACTTCTCATCATCTTGGGATCCTTAGGGATAAAGGAGTTCTCGATTCTTATAGAGATGGTAAAAATACATTTTATTCCCTCAGAAATGATAACCTGAGCAGTATTGTAGATTGTATAAGCAAATGCGCTTGTAATTAAGTTATTTATATATTTGCCTGCTTAGAATTCTCCTTCCTGGAAGAACTTCTGTAACTTTCTTTCGCAGTTTTTGTTTAATTTTGAAAACTGCATTAATTTTTCTTGAAACAATCATGGCAAAGATCAGGGTAACCAAAGAATTTTCTTTCGAAATGGCTCATGCATTATGGAATTACGATGGTTCATGCAGCAACATTCATGGCCATTCCTATAACCTTTTCGTGACCATAATCGGAGAACCGGGTATTGATAAGAATGACCCAAAATATGGAATGGTAGTTGATTTTTCCGATATTAAAAAATTGGTGAAAAGTCGGATAGTCGATGAATTTGATCACGCTTTAATGATCTCCTCAGATGCGGATACCGATACTTTAAAAAGTACGGAACAAATGTTTAATCGTCTAAAAGTAGTTGATTTCCAGCCAACTTGTGAAAATTTGCTTATCCATATAGCTGAAGTAATAAGACATAAACTGCCAGAGGAACTTAAGCTTCATTCTCTCAAATTGAGAGAAACTGGCAACTCTTATGCTGAATGGTACGCTGAAGATAATCTTTGAAATTATATAAATGGATCACGATAAAACTCTTTACCTTCTGGATGCATACGCGTTAATCTATCGATCTTACTATGCATTTATCAGAAATCCCATAAAAAACTCAAAAGGATTTAATACTTCTGTAATTTTCGGGTTTGTAAATACGCTTGATGAAATAATCAGGAAAGAACATCCCAGCCATATTGGAGTTGTTTTCGATCCTCCTTCACCAACTTTCAGAAATGAATTATACCCTCTCTATAAGGCAAACAGGGATGAAACTCCTGAAGATATAATCAGTTCAGTTCCCTGGATAAAAAAAGTTATAGAGGCATATAAGATCCCTATTGTGCAAGTCGATGGATTTGAGGCGGATGACGTTATCGGGACACTTGCAAAAAAAGCAGAGAAGGAGGGATATACAGTTTATATGATGACGCCCGATAAAGACTATGCTCAATTGGTTTCAGAGAATATCTTTATGTATGTACCCCGTAAGTCTGGTGCTGAAGTCGAAAGATTGGGCGTTAAGGAGATAAATGAAAAATTTATGATAGACCATCCCTCCCAGGTAATTGATGTTCTTGCACTTTGGGGCGATGCCTCCGACAATGTTCCGGGAGTTCCCGGAATAGGGGAGAAAACAGCAAAAAAATTAATTGCTGAATATAAAAGCGTTGAAAATATCCTTGATAATATCGAATCCTTCAAGGGAAAGCAAAAAGAAAATCTTGAAAACAGTAGAGAATTGCTCGCTCTTTCAAAAATCCTTGTAACCATTGATGTTAACGTACCTGTTTCCTTCGATCCGGATAATTTTATTAGAGAGGATTATAACGTCGAAACTCTGATTCCTATCTTTCAGGAACTTGAGTTCAGAACACTTCTTTCGAAATTGACCGGAGAAATTCAACCTGCATCAAAGGGAGCTGAAAGCACGGAAAGAAATCTATTTTCAGATTTGCCTCAGGAAACATTTAGTAAACCTCAATCAGCGTTTAATTCATTAAATAGCATCCAGAAAGATTATCACCTTATTCAATCAGTTTCTGAAATAGAACATCTGTGCAAGGAGATAAAAAACAAGGGCGTTTTCTGTTTTGATACGGAAACAACTTCTCTGGACATCCATGAAGCCCGTTTGGTTGGCATATCCTTTAGTTTTGAATCAAATACGGCATACTACCTTCCTGTTGACGAAGACATTAAAAAAGCAACGGAATTGCTATCTCCAGTAAAAGAACTGCTTGTTGATGAGCATATATTAAAAATCGGCCAAAATCTGAAATACGATATTAAAGTCCTGATGAATTATGGTATGCTGACGCGCGGACCATTGTTTGATACAATGGTTGCTCATTATCTATTGAAGCCGGAACAAAGGCATAATTTAAATATTCTCTCGGAATATTATTTGAATTATAAGCCTGTAAGTATTGAAGAACTTATCGGACCTAAGGGCATACGGCAGGGAAACATGAGAAATGTTCCACTGGAAAAGCTGAAAGATTATGCATGTGAAGATGCAGACCTTTGCTGGCAGCTATATGAAATTTTAAAGAAGGAACTGGAGC
>CAJDWD010000005.1_pt1 | contig 15200 bp, 16 predicted proteins | sample 7391451 | NCBI WGS metagenome assembly CAJDWD01 (sample SAMEA7055716, study PRJEB34461) | soil metagenome | biome: terrestrial ecosystem; feature: Peninsula; material: soil | place: Antarctica | collected 2016
GCCTGTACTCCTTTTCTTTATTACGCATATGAAAGTTTTCCAACAGATTCCCTTGTCTGGAAAACTCCTTTTTTTACGTTATCTACTCAAGATCCTTATCTTTCCTTTTATCATTATGCTTGGTTTGTAACAGGGAAGCTCATTCCTATTATTTTATTATTACTTTGGTTCTTTACTTGTAAACATTGGTGGCATTGGATTATTCTAGTGCCTTTTGCAATGTATGTGTTTCAATTGGTCAACATATTAAAACAAAACAAAAGTGTCGATGAAGTAGAAATATTTTATCTAATTCCATTAATGATGGTTCTGGTTCCTTTCGTCTATTTGATAAGAGCAAAACTTTTTAACCGAATGCGAGACGTTGATCTTAAATCTTTTGAAGTAGATCTTCTACAAAAAAAAACCATTTGGCAGCAAATAAAAGAACTCTTCCGTTGATTTTTTCAATTGATTAAAATCGAAAATTATTCCGTAAATTGAGACCGCCAAGTTTTAAATATGCCAACACCAAAATCACCGTTCACAAGAGAACAATTACTTCCACAGGAAGAAACCTTAGAAGTTGCACGTCAAAGAGGTGAACTTTATATAGGCATTCCCAAAGAGATTTATTTTCAGGAAAAAAGAATCTGCCTCACCCCCGATGCAGTTAATGCCGTTGTTAGCAACGGTCATAGAGTACTGATTGAAAAAGGCGCAGGGAATGAAGCCGGATTTTCAGATAGAGATTATTCCGAAGCTGGAGCACAACTTACAGAAGACACGAAAAAAGTCTTTGGCTGTCCAATAGTTCTAAAAGTAGAACCTCCTACCCTAGAAGAATTGGAATTAATGAATCCAAAAACTGTACTTATTTCAGCTCTTCAATTAAAAACTAGGAAAAAATCATATTTCGATGCACTTTCAAAAAAGAAAATTACTGCTCTTGCTTTTGAATTTATAAAGGACGAAGATCATTGCTACCCAGCTGTAAAGGCATTAAGCGAAATTGCAGGTACTGCCGCTGTACTTATTGCAGCAGAGCTAATGGTAAACGCCAAAAAAGGAAATGGTCTTCTTTTTGGCAATATTAGCGGTGTCCCTCCAATTGAAGTTGTAGTGATTGGCGCTGGAACAGTTGGTGAATTCGCAGTGAGATCCGCATTGGGTCTTGGAGCCAACGTAAAAGTTTTTGATAGTTCAATTACGAAGCTAAGAACAATTCAAACGAATGTGGGGCGTATTTTATATACTTCAACCATGCAACCTAAAAATCTAATGAAAGCACTTTTGCGTTGTGACGTTGCAATAGGTGCCGTTCGAGGCCACAACAGAGCTCCAATCCTTGTTACTGAGGAAATGGTGAAGAACATGAAAAAAGGAGCTGTAATTATCGATGTTTGTGTTGACATGGGAGGTTGTTTTGAAACCACTGAAATGACCAGCCACGACCATCCCACAATTATAAAACACGACGTAATTCACTATGGTGTTCCAAATATTCCAGCTCGTTACCCTAAAACTGCGTCAATTTCTATCTCTAATATCTTCACACCCTATATTTTAGAAATTGCAGAAAACGGCGGACTTGAAAATGCAATCCGTTTTGACAATGGTTTAAGAAATGGTTTGTACTTTTACCGCGGAACTCTAACAAATAAAGCCATAGCAGATTGGTTTGATATTCCTTATAGCGATATTAATTTGTTGTTCTTTTGATATTATTTCGGAATTTTACAAAATAAGGATCCAAAGCATCCGAATTCCCTAATAATCAAATCCCTAATCCCAAAATATGAAGTTAGCATACCGATTCGTCTATTTTTCCGGCGGATTTTTAATTGGAATAGCCTTATTATTTTTCATTCTAAGTGGAAAGAAAACATCTTGCGACTATGGTCCACAATCAAGAACTCTCAAAAATATTCGTTTAAAGGAACGTGCTTTTTCTGAAAACACATTACAAGTACTTAGAGAAAACCAAATGGACACTTCCGCAATTTCTACTTTATTGAGAGATGGAGATGTACTTTTTTCTGAAAGCAATAGAGATCTAGATTCCTGTAATCAATATGTTGTTGAAGGGAAAATTTCAGAAAAGAACTTGAAAATTAGAATTGAAAATTGCGATAAAGTAGCTACCGTTACCGAAGCAGAGGTAATGGAAAAGTAAATTATCATTCGAGAGAATAAAAGCCTAAACTTTTCAGCTCATAAACTCTTAAACTTACAAAAAATCTAAAGCTTTCTTCTCGCCTTCTCCTTTTTTAAGAGTGTAAGTTCACGGCTTGTCTGCCCGGCAACGGAAGTATTTTCCTCAGCACGACGAATTAGATAGGGCATCACATCTTTTACTGGGCCAAATGGAATATATTTCGCGACGTTATAACCTTCAGCACCGAGATTAAAAGTAATGTGATCACTCATTCCATAAAGTTGCCCAAACCATACGCGACTATCACTTCTTGAGATTCCATCTTCCTCCATCATATCCATTGCAATATATGTGCTGGACTCATTATGTGTACCTATAAACAATTCAATATCTTCAAGATTGTCCATGATGTATTTCATGATCTCGTTAAAATTATCGTCCGTGGCTTTTTTACTTTCGCAGATTGGAGTTTTATAGCCTTTTTCAATTGCTCGCTCATTTTCCTTTTCCATATAAGCTCCGCGAACAATCTTAAAGCCAAGTTTATATCCTTTAGATTTAGCTTTTTGATGTAAATTTTTTAAATAATCTAACCGATCCCAACGATAACATTGTAAGGTATTGAAGACAATTGGAGTTTCCATATTGTATTTCTCCATCATTCGTTCGCATAAGTCATCAGCTGCATCCTGCATCCAGGATTCTTCAGCATCAATTAGTAAACTGATGCCTGAAGCATGAGCCACTTTTGCCACGCGATCATAACGAGTTTCTATATTTTTCCACTGATCTTTTTCAGTTTCTGTCAATTCTTGATTTCCAGTGACTTTCTGCCAAACCTTAAATTTTCCAAAACCTGTAGGTTTAAATACCGAAAATGGCATAGCTTCTTTATTTTTCGCAAATTTTGTAAGCTCAATAACCTTTTCCGCCGTTGCATCAAATTGTGCATCCTCTTCCTTCCCTTCAACAGAAAAGTCTAAAACAGAAGCAACTCCAACGTCGTAGAGTTTATCAACGGTAGGCATACAATCACTTTCATTAACGCCACCGCAAAAATGATCAAAGACAGTAGAACGAATCAATCCTTCAACTGGCAAATTGAGATTTAAGGCAAATTTCGTTACCGCGGAGCCAATTCTAACCAAGGGTTCCTTCGAAATCATTTTAAAAAGGAAATAAGCGCGTTCTAGTTCAGAATCGCTTTTTAGTTGAAAAGCTGTTTCGGTATTATCAAAGAGGGAATTTGATGTCATAAATATTAAAATAAAGTCTGCAAATATAGTTAGATTTGAATTCTGAATGGCGAATAATAAGGATCAAATTTGATGAAAATAGAAAAAAGATTAAAAGGTATTGTTTATAAAGATAAAAGCGCTTGGAAAGCTCTTTCTGAATTAATGAGTGATTCGCAAATTTCCAACGTTTTTATTATTACAGATGAAAATACCCTTACACAATGTTTACCAATCTTTCTGCAAAAGCAGGATTTTAAAACACCTCCTCAAATCATAACATTTGCAGCAGGTGAAATTCATAAAACTATCCATACTTGTTTGAAAGTTTGGGAAATGCTATCAGAAAAAAGAGCCGATAAAGACAGCCTAATAATCAATCTTGGCGGTGGTGTTGTGACCGATCTTGGAGGTTTTGTTGCTTCCACTTTTAAACGCGGAATTCCTTTTATAAACATACCCACTTCTCTCCTAGCAATGGTGGATGCTTCCGTGGGAGGTAAAAACGGGGTTGACCTCGGTCACATAAAAAACCAAATTGGCGTCATCAATCTTCCTGAAATGGTAGTTTTGGACACCGAATTTCTTAAAACATTAGCTTCTGAACATATAACGTCGGGATTAGCCGAAATGTTGAAACATGGTATTATTTATAGCAAGGAATATTGGGATCGAATAAAGAGAGTTGATTTTTCTAAAAAAGAGGAGTTTGAAAATTTGATTTGGGATTCTATTCAAATTAAAAAAGAAATAGTCGCACAAGATCCGTATGAAGAAGATCTCAGAAAAACCTTAAATTATGGCCATACCCTTGGGCACGCTATAGAATCATACTTTTTGGAAAACCCTAATAAAAACGAATTATTACACGGGGAAGCAGTTGCTGCAGGAATTATTTTGGAAAGCTATCTTTCAAAAGAGATGTATCATTTTCCGGCTGATACTCTAAATGATATTTCAGAGAACATATTAAAGCATTTTTCAAAGCAGACTTTTTCCGATAAGGATATTGAAGCTATCATAAATCTTCTCATATTCGACAAAAAAAACAGAAATGGTCAAGTACTATTTGTGCTTATGGAAGACATTGGCTTGTATAAAACCAATTGTATAGTAAACAACACCTTGATTTACAGAGCATTCGACTATTATAAAAATTTATAAAAAAAATCTCAAAATAATTTTTAAGTCTTCTATTTTTGAATAGTTTTATAACCATAAATTAAAGATTGAATATTAAATGAAGCGTATTATTGTAGATTACCGAAAGTTGACCCCAGAAATACTTTCCTTATTAGTTGAGAAATATCCTGATGGGTATGATGATGACCATGTTATCACTTTTAAAAATGCAAAAAACGAGACTGTGGAAGCAGTTGAGGTGAAAACAGCAGACACTATTTATCTGGTGAAGGTAAGTTCGCGACTTGAAACATCGATGGCCAACTTTGACGAAGATGATTATGTTGAGGCCGATTTTAACGAGCCAATCGGTGACATTCCGGATAAAAAGAAAATGGAAGAAGAGGAATAAACCTCATTCGTAGAGATATATTAGTTAAGAGGCTTTTCAGAAAAGCCTCTTTTTTGTTTTAAGACACGGATATAACAATAGACTAATGAGTCAAATCGATGTCACAAATATTTTTATATTAATCTTCGGTGAAAAAGGAAAGAAAATCAATTATTTTTTAAGGTCAGTGCTTTTTTTTTATCTTCTTCTACTTTTCGTTTATACTCACGTAGCTCTTCCATTTCCAATTCATATGAAAGTGTGGCGTTGCTAGAAGGCTCTATTTTTATATTTCTTTCAAGTGCCCAATGCACTGTAAATTCAGCGCCAAAGAATAATATAAGACAAGTATAGTAAACCCATAATAAGACTAAGACCACACTTCCTGCGGCCCCGTATACTGATGCTGGATCTGACTTGGAAAAATAAAACCCGATTAGGAATTTACCAATCAAAAACAATAACGAAGTCATAAACGCGCCTATTAAGTTTGTTTTCCATTTTACTTTAACATCTGGAAGCAAAGTGAAAATCGCTGCAAATAACGCCGTTACTATTATTTGTGAAATGATAAAATTTATAAACTGAATAAATCCTGGGGAAAATTCTGTATAGTAATTACCTAAAAAATCACTTATAAAATTAATCGCAGAACTTAAAACGAGGGATATAAGCATAAGCAGTCCGATTACCAAGACCATTCCAAAAGAGACGAATCTTCTCTTTATAGTATCCCAAATATTATTCTTTTTTGAACGGACACTCCAAATATCATTTAATGCTCGCTGAAGTTGAAAAAACACCCCCGTGGCACCAAATATCAGTACTCCCACCCCGAAAATTATAAACAAAACTGAACTCTCTGATAATGCAGAATTAATTATCATTGCTTGAATTAATTCCGCGCTACCCTGCCCAATCATCCCACTTATCTCTCCAGTAATTCGACCCTCCACAGCTTCCCTACCAAAAAATACTCCGGCAAAGTGCACTGTTATAATCAGCAATGAAGGTAAGGAAAAGAGGGCATAGTAAGCTATGATTGCACTCTTTGCCCAAGGATCATTTTTGTCCCAACTTATGTAAGTCTCCTTTAAAAGTTTTAAGAATTTCATTATATATAGCGTTCTTTAATTATATTACAGTGGTGGATTCCGTGTCCGCAGATTATAAATCCCGCCGCTCTGACTGACAGATTATTTCCGTTCGCGACACCTATACTTATGAGTTGATTATTATTGAAATTTTTAAATAAAGAAATTGTCGAATTTCGTACCGACACATATTCTTCTAAAAGTTCTGAAAGCGTCTTTTTTCCTGCCTGAGCATTTTCTGCAAACATATTTTCGTCAAAACCTACTAAATTAGCCGTCATGCACCTAGAGAAATAAAAGGCACGGTAGGCAAACACACGTTCAGTATCTGTGATGTGTTGTAGAATATCCTTCGGCGTCCATTTTCCAGGAGCATATCGATAATCCAATTTTTCTTTTGGCAATTTCACAAAAAAGGACTGAATATTATCCAATTCTATATTGAGACTCTCCAATAATGATCTTTCACCAACCAAATCTATGTAGGACTGATAATGAGAATTATATTCAGAAGAAATCATTTGAGAAGAAGTCATTTCAATTTTTTTCTAAAGATAAAAAAAACCCTTGCTGTAGGGCAAAGGCTTTGATTAATATTATAGAAATTTTATATATCCTTAAATATAGAATGTAGCAATCTTTTTTTGTCATTAATGCTTTCTTCCATAGAAATCATTGTTTCGGTACGACTAACGCCCTCAATATCATCTATCTCATAGATAATGTCTTTTGCGTGAGCCGTATCGCGTGCTCTAATCTTACAGAAGATATTAAACTTACCTGTAGTTACGTGTGCTACTGTAACGAATGGGATATGACTTATTCGCTCTAATACAAATTGAGTCTGTGAAGTTTTAAAGATAAATACTCCTACATAAGCGATAAATGAATATCCAAGTTTTTTGTAATCTACTTGTAGTGAAGATCCTGTAATAATACCGGCATCTTCCATCTTTTTTACACGAACATGAACTGTTCCAGCAGAAATTTCAAGTTTTTTTGCAATATCCGTAAAAGGAGTTCGAGTGTTGTCAATTAACAAACCTAATATTTTATGATCTGTTTCGTCTAATTTAAATTTGGGCATAATTATAATTTTTTTGCGAAATTAGGCACTTTTACTCTAAAGTGGAAGTTTATTTGCAGAAAAGATTAAGGAATTGTCAGATTTATCATATATTTTTGAAATATTAACACCAACTGTTAATTTTACTTGAGGATTTGTTAAAATTTCGGCAGCATTTATATTTTTATCTATATGTCCGAATTTATCACTTAACTCCCCTATTTCATCTACTATTGCCTCGAAGCAGATTTTATCATTCTTTAATTTTTCAACATACTGAATGGCTAGGGATATAGATTGATCTCCATCTTTCAAGCTTACATTTCTGAAGATTAAATCGTTGTAATTTTTTTTGTTCTCAGGAATATTAAAATACTCTTCATAATTTGTATCTCTCTTTTCTTCAGAAAGTATATCAAACAATGAAACTAAAGAATAAAAAATGAACTCTCGGGTTTTCTCTCTTTGGTAATCCTGTTGATAATGTCCTGCTTCAAACAAAATTGTTGGTACCCCTAGTTTTTGAAAAGTATCACCAACGCAGTCAGGATTAAAGCTATCATCATATCTCCCAACTTGTCCTGGAATATAGTTTTGCAAAACGCTATTCATTTTTACTATATGCTGCATTGCAACAATTCTCGCATCGGTTATAGTTCGCTTGTTGTCTGCCGCAGGCGACAAAAACGAAACTGTAGCAGGATTACCATCTGTAAAACCAAATATAGAACGTTGATCGTGGAGGTTTAAGCAGAGATCCGGCTTTAAATCTTCAAAAACTTTCTGTAGAGTTCTACTCTCACTTTGTGAAAGATTTTGTGCATCGCGGTTAAGATCAATCTTGTTTGCATTTTCTCGTGTGTAAAGCTCCGCACCATCAGGATTCAAAATCGGTATTAAATATAATGAGTAGCTGTTTAGGAAATTTTTGATTTCAATTTCAAAGAAATCTTTCTGACTTACAAATTTTAAAAAATCAAATAATGCTTTGGTAGTTGTAGATTCATTTCCATGCATTTGCGACCAGCCCAAAACCAGTTTAGATCCACGACCAATTTTAACCAATGGAATGGGTAAACCTTCTTCGGAATAACCGGCAATGGAAATTTGATATACTGTTTTGTAATCATCCAGTATTTGAGAAATGTGTTCAAGAGTTAAATATCTATCGCTCAATTTAACCTCAAAATTATTACGATACCAAGTGTCTATTTCCATATTGTATTTTACAAGTTTACAAAGTTAAACAAAGGTTAGTTTACATTTGTAAACAAGACTTCATTAATAACTTGATTACATCCGTAAACAAATACGATATCTGAATCACCTCTGAAAGCCTAAAACATTAACACATACCTAAATTGGTATATTTATAAGTGATTATCAAGTTATTAAGATTCATTATATAAAGCTAAAGTTTATATATTAATGAAATATATTCTTCCTATTATATGTCATGTCGATTTATGTTTTACATTTGTAACCGTTATTATCTTTAATAAAACTTTACAATGGTAAACAGTGCTGATTTTGTAAAACGACTTGAGAAAATCCTTGAATTCTATCAATTGACTGCTACTGCTTTTGCCGAAGAAGTTGATTTTAATCGCTCAACTATTTCGCATTTGCTGTCTGGTAGAAACAAACCGAGTTTGGAATTTGTGATGAAGCTTCTTAAAAAATTTCCCGAAGTAGAAATGGATTGGCTGCTTTTAGGAAAAGGAAGCTTCCCTTCTACTTTAGAAAAAAAGACTATTACTTCACATCCCAAACAAAAATCAAACTCCAATGAAGAAAAAACTTTAGACTTATTTTCCGAAGAAGATAACGCAGAGAAGAAAAGAATTGCAGAAATTAATCAAAGTTCCAAGCAAGTTGATAAAATTGTTATTTTTTACAGGGACGGCAGTTTTAATATATATGAAAACTGAACCATCTCAGGAATTTTGCCGAAATTCGCTTAAAATTTAAAAATGCGTTTTTTTATACTCTTATTTAGTTTGCTTTTTTTAAGTAGCTGTTACGAAAAGGAGCGTAACTGCTCAGATTTTAAAACTGGAACCTTTGAATTTGAGGCACTTTCCGGAACTGAGGTTTTTAAAACAACAATTACACGTAATGATTCCATTGAAGTTGACTTTTACCAAGGAAAAACCGACTCCTCCTCAATTAGATGGGTCAATGATTGTGAATACGTTTTAACAAAAATCAACCCGAAGAATCAGGCTGAAAGAAAGGCAATTCTTATCAAAATCCTAACTACAAGTAAAGATCATTACACCTTCCAGTTTAGCGAAGTTGGAAAGGTTCAATCTAGCAAGGCCACAGCGAAAAAAGTGAGGCCTTAATCTCGTTTATTTCTTAATAAAGTATTCTGCTCCTCCATCAGTTTTTCAATATTTGATAAAAGCTGAATGTTTTTAGGGGTTTCTACGGTTTTGTCGTGTGGATCATCCGATTTCCTTTTAAAGCGGTTTATAAGCCTTATAACTAAGAAAATAGTAAAGGCAATAATTAAGAAGTCTATTAATGACTCCATTAATTCACCGTAACCTACTGCCACTTCTTCCACAGAATCTGTGGCGTGACGAAGTATGTATTTTTTATTTGAAAGATTTACACCATCTGTAAGAAGTGATAAAGGCGGCATTACAACCTTTTTTACAATGGTACCAATAACGTTATTAAAGGCGGTACCAATAACGATTCCCACCGCCATATCGATCATATTACCTTTTATGGCGAAATTTTTAAACTCTTTAAAAAAGCTCATTATTTTATTTTTTTTAAGAATAGCGAAGTATAAAAATATTTCGGGATATATGGAAAACCTACTATACTTTTAAACTCGACCGGCAATTCGATCTTTTGCTAATTGTAGAACAATATGAAACTGATCTTCCAGAGTCAATTCCGAATTGTCAATTTCAATAGCGTCAGCAGCTTTTCGCAAGGGAGAATCTTCACGATTCGTGTCCATATCATCGCGTTCCTGAATGTTTTTCAACACATCGTTATAGGTTACATTGTCTCCACTTTCTAGTAATTCTTTGTATCTTCTTTGAGCACGTATTTCTGCAGAAGTATTCATAAATATTTTTAATTCAGCCTTTGGGAAGACTACAGTGGCTATATCTCTTCCATCCATTACAACGCCTTTTTCCAAACCCATTTCCTGTTGTTGGGCTACTAATTTCACTCTCACTTCAGGAATTGTTGCTATTGGGCTTACGAATTCGGAAACTTGTAATTTTCGAATTTCATTTTCAACATCTTTACCATTTAAAAAAATATGTGCCTTATTCCAAGCCGCCTCTTTTATAAACTTTAAATCAATAGATTTAAGTGAGTCAATCAGTTTTTCTTTATCAAAGTGCGTTGTGGAGATTATGTTGTTCTGCATAGCATATAGTGCCACGGCTCGGTACATTGCTCCACTGTCAACATAAACATATTCTAAATAATCTGCAATTTGTTTAGCAACGGTACTTTTACCAGTTGAAGAATAGCCATCGATTGCAATTGTAATTTTTTTCATAATAATTATCCACAAAAATGGGAGATTTTTACTGAAGATCTATATTTAGCCCAAAGAAGCTGGAAGATGCCGCGCTACTGTATTTTGAATAAGAATAGCTCAATCTATATTTATTCAATTTAATTCCAAAACCAGCACTTATTCCAGCAAAAGTACGCCTGTCAACAATTCGCAATTCTTCACCTCTTCTGAAGTTATATCCCAAACGTATATTAAAACCACTTTCAGGAAAAAGTTCAATTCCTGCAATCATATGTCTAAAAGCATTATCAATAATTGTAACTTTTTCCTTGGTTACGTTACCTTCCAAATCGATTTCTTCACGTGCGGGATTTGAAAATGCCACATTCCATTTTTGCATGTTTTCCAAAGTAAAATGCCATCGGATAGGGATATTTTGAAGGGTTTGCGAAATTCCCAAAATAACCTCGAATGGTAAAGGTTCATATTCCTCGTGATAAGCTGTAATCTGCGTACCAATATTTCTGGCAACTCCAGTGATTTGAAGGTCCCAATCTTCGTAAACATACATAATACCAATATCGAGTGCCGCACCAAATGAAGAGTATTGCTCTAATTTTGAGGATATAAGTTTTAAATTAACTCCAACGTGAAAATTGGTAAAGGCAATATTTCTGGCGTGTCCTAATGATAAGGCTACTTCACCCCCACTAAAACTATTAGTTGGATTACCTGCTTCATCATATCCATCAAATTTTCCGTAGTTAACATAGGTAACCCCTGCGTGAAGCACTTGTGTTCTTCTATCCCAAAGATAGGCGTAGCTTGCGGTACCATAGTTTACATCCCCTATATAGTTTGTATAGTTAAGCGAAAGCTGGTTGTCCATTTCTGGGTTTATAGTCGCCGGATTGAAAAGTGCTTGAGTTGGATCGTAATCATAATTCGTAATCACTTTTCCACCCAATGCTGCCATTCTGGGGCTATTTACCAAATTTAGAAACTGATAGGTCGCCTTACCTCCTACCTGAGCCACTGAAAGCTGGGATATTATAAGTGAAAAAACTAAGAAAACCTTTTGGGTCATAGACGCGAGTTACCGTAACTAAAAACTAAACGAATGCAAGTATAATTTATTTTCACAAAGGAAAGAAACATCTAAGATTAATTTTCCAACGCACTTTAAATATGCCCAAATACTCTGCAATGTTATAAAAATCAAATATAATACATAAAAGAAATGATTAACATATAACTACAGTTGTAATTACACATTAATCATTTTTCAAATTTATAAATTTAAAGCTTCTTGGCGTTTTTCACCTTCTCATTAGTCAAGGCTAAATGCAGAACGTCGCTCATATCTTTCACGTAATGAAAGGTCAGTCCTGTTAAGTACTCAGGTTTTATTTCTGCTATATCGCTTCGATTGTCTTCACAGAGTAAAATCTCCTTAATTTGCGCACGTTTGGCAGCAAGGATCTTTTCCTTTATTCCTCCAACTGGAAGTACTTTTCCACGAAGTGTAATTTCACCTGTCATTGCAAGAGATTTCTTTACTTTTCTTTGGGTGAAAAGGGAAACCAATGAAGTAAGCATCGTGATTCCAGCACTTGGTCCGTCTTTAGGAGTAGCTCCTTCTGGCACGTGAATATGGACGTTATATTCGTCAAAAATATCTGGCTTAATACCCAATTTCTCGGCATTGGATTTTATATATTCCATAGCGATTGTTGCCGATTCCTTCATGACTTTCCCAAGGTTTCCGGTCATATTTAATGTACCTTTTCCTTTGGAAAGTGCAGATTCAATAAACAAGATATCTCCACCAACCTTTGTCCATGCAAGTCCCGTAACTACTCCCGCAACATCGTTATTTTCATATTTATCACGTTCCATTTTTGGAGAACCTAAAACCTCAACAATAATTTCATTAGATACTTTTACATCGTATTCTTCTTCCATTGCAAGTTTCACAGCCGCATAACGAACCATTTTCGCAATTTGTTTTTCCAATCCACGTACGCCACTCTCTCGGGTATATCCTACCACGATTTTTTCTAACTGTGGCTTGGCAATCTTCAGCGTTTCTTTGTCCATTCCGTGCTCCTTCAATTGTTTTGGAAGCAAGTGACGTTTAGCAATCTCCACCTTTTCCTCAATTGTATAACCAGTCACGTTTATAATTTCCATTCTATCGAGTAAAGCAGGCTGAATAGTACTCAAACTATTAGAGGTGGCTATAAACATCACTTTTGATAGATCGTAACCAAGTTCCAAAAAGTTATCGTAAAACGAATTGTTCTGTTCTGGATCAAGTACTTCGAGCATCGCAGAAGAAGGATCCCCTTGATTGCTCGCTGAAATCTTATCGATTTCATCCAAAACGAAAACAGGATTACTTGTTTCTGCCTTCTTTATACTTTGAATAATCCTTCCAGGCATAGCGCCAATGTATGTTTTTCTATGTCCGCGGATCTCAGCTTCATCACGGAGCCCACCAAGGCTCATTCTTACATATTTCCTTCCTAAAGCTTCTGCCACAGATTTTCCCAAAGATGTTTTTCCAACTCCAGGAGGTCCGTATAGACAAAGAATAGGTGATTTCATATCGTTTCGAAGTTTCAGAACAGCTAAGTATTCAATGATGCGTTGCTTAACGTCATCAAGTCCATAATGATCGCGATCCAGAATTTTTCGAGCACGTTTTAAATCAAATTTATCCTTACTGTATTTGTTCCACGGAAGATCTAAAATCAGTTCAAGATAATTTCGTTGAATACTGAATTCGGCGACCTGCGGATTCATACGTTGCAGTTTGGCCAGTTCCTTTGAAAAGTGCTTTTCTACTTCCTTGCTCCATTTTTTAGTTTTAGAACGCTCGTACATCTCTTCTATTTCTTCTTCCGAAGAAGATCCGCCCAATTCCTCTTGAATAGTCTTCATTTGTTGTTGAAGAAAATATTCGCGCTGTTGCTGGTTAATATCACTCTGCACCTTAGACTGAATGTCATTGCGAAGAGAAAGTTTTTGGATCTCCATGTTCATATAACGAAGAGTTTCCAGGGCACGATCTTTTAGATTGTTGATTTCCAGAAGAGTTTGTTTCTCTTCCACCGCAATATTAAGATTTGAAGAAACAAAGTTTATAAGAAAGCTCGGGCTTTCGATGTTTTTAATAGCAAAGGAAGCTTCCGATGGAATATTGGGACTTTGTTTAATTATTTGAAGTGCCATTTCCTTTATGGATTCGATAATAGCATTAAACTCCTCACTTTCTTTTTCGGGACGAGCTTCAGCAACTTCTCGAATAGTAGCGGTCATATAAGGAGAAGTTGTTATTACTTCAGTAAGTTCAAAACGCTTCTTCCCTTGAATAATAACAGTTGTGTTACCATCAGGCATTTTTAGTACACGAAGAATTTGGGCCACAGTACCAACAGTATTGATATCGTTTATTCCCGGTTCTTCTTCATTTTCATCCTTTTGAGATACGACGCCTATTATCTTATTTCCTTTATTTGTTTCATTGATAAGTTTTATGGATTTGTCACGTCCGGCAGTAATAGGGATCACAACTCCCGGAAATAAAACGGTGTTGCGCAATGGCAAAATAGGAAGTATTTCAGGTAACTCCTCCTTATGCATTGCATCTTCGTCTTCTGCGGACATCAATGGAATGAATTCTGCGTCCTCATTTATATCTTGAAATGACAACTTGTCTATTGATGTAAGTTTTGTTTTAGCCATATATTGGTTTAGGACATTGTGTCACTTAATACAGTAAGCACAAAGTCTTATTATTAAAATAATTTTATCTTTTTATTAAAGAACACTGTATATCAAACTATTTACAGCCTCTATTATACATGTTTCAAGAGTTGTGCCAACCTAACAGGATTGAAGATTTCAAATTTAAAGTTCAAAATTCCTGGACATAGTGAAAATTTTAGTTTAAAGTGTAACATTCTTTCAGAAACGATATCTTTAATACAAACCATAGTTTTTAATTGACCTTAACCGAACAAAATATTGAGGCCTTATTAGTTCTTTGTAAAAAGGACAACCGTCTTGCGCAACTTGAGGTTTACAATCGCTACCAGCGGGCAATGTTCAATATAGCGATTAGAATAGTAAAAAACCCGGACGATGCTGAAGATGTAATGCAAGAATCTTTTATAACGGCTTTCGATAAGCTGGATAGTTTTAAAGGTGATGCAGTATTTGGTGCTTGGCTTAAAAGAATCGTGGTAAATAAAAGTTTGAGCCATTTAAAAAAATCTGAAAGATATACTACATTTCATAAAAATGAAATTGAGGACGAAATTGACGAAAGTGAAGGACTTGCAGAAGAAGACTACTCACAAATAAAAGCAGTTAAAGTAATGGAATGTATGGCGAAGCTACATAAAAGCTATAGCCAAGTATTAACGCTCCATTTAATTGAAGGCTACGATTATGAAGAACTATGTGAAATATTGAATATAAGTTATGCTAACTGCCGAACACTGATTTCACGTGCAAAAGACAGTTTGCGAAAACAATTAATATTATGAAGAAAGACAAACTTGACGAACTCTTTGAAAATCTAAAAATGGATTTCGATATTCACGAAACTCCAACAGGTCATAATAAAAGGTTTTTTGAAAAATTAGA
>CAJDWD010000039.1_pt1 | contig 14725 bp, 14 predicted proteins | sample 7391451 | NCBI WGS metagenome assembly CAJDWD01 (sample SAMEA7055716, study PRJEB34461) | soil metagenome | biome: terrestrial ecosystem; feature: Peninsula; material: soil | place: Antarctica | collected 2016
AAGTTCTTAGTTTAGGAGCTTCGAAAAAGCCATTCAAGAACGCATAAATGCCTTACAAAGTCACTATACTATCTTGGTGGAAGCACATCGCCTATCCACTATTCGAAATGCCGATAAAATCGTCTTTATGGATAAAGGAAAAATTATGGATATAGATGATTTTGAAGGCCTAGTTCAAAAGCAAGAAAGATTTAAGAAGATGGTAGAATTACAGGAGTTGTAATAAATAAGTGGTATAATTCGAGATTGATTATAGCACATAAAAGATTTTTAAATTATAAATATTTAACTGAACCATTTTATCGAACTACCAAAAATAATACATAGATCTGGGAGTCTAGGCAGAAGAAATCGGTTAAATTTATTTATCAAATCATAGGAATAGATATCTTCAAAAAATTTCCAATCGACAACCTATATAAACTCATTTTTTTAATTAAAAAAGAATAAAATACTTAATATGCAAGCAATAATATTGGCTGCCGGAATGGGAAGGAATTCTCTACTTCTAAAACTGATTCAAAATTGATTGTTCCTATTCCATATAAACCGGATGAAATACTGAGTGATATTTATGGAAAGGATTATATGCTTTTTCCAGATAAAATTTCTCCTTTGCATCCAGAAGAACATATGGTATAAAGAATTAAGTAATAATTTGCTATGTCGAATTGATATTGGTGATTTTGAAGGCTTAGCGTAACGTCTAGAAAGTTTCATGAATAGCAGAATTGCAGAAGCTTTAATTAATTAAAGAATCTTAGCCTGGTGAAATTATTCATATATCTTTGTTAACCTTTTTAAAAAAAGAAAATTTACAACACATAACTTTCAAAAGAAAATTATTCGATAAATAAATAAAATAAAGAGAATAGTTAAATTTAATTCAAAAATGAAATTATTATTTGTCCATGTTAAATTAGGATTAGGAGGTATTGCTCTGACAACATTTCATAAAATGAATTATCTGGCAGAAAACACCGATTTTGAAATTCATTATTTATCGGAGAAGAAAAACGATGTAGAAGTAGAAGTAAAATTGCATAAAAGAATACAAGTTCATTGTCTTGATTTTGAAAAAGTATATCAGAAAAAAGAATATCGTCTTTTTTTTATTGATTCACTCCTTTTAAGAAAAAAAGCAATTAATCTTCTCCAAAGTTTTATTGACAAAATACAGCCTGATGTAATTACATCTTTAGATGATAGAACCCCTCGAAAACTAATTCCTTTTATCGAAACATCGGCAATAAAAGTTCTTGAATTTCGTGATACTATTTATCGAAAAGGAGTTAATCGAAAACTTCGAAATCAATCTCAGCTGAGCCAATTAAAAAGTGAGATTCATCCTTTAAATCTAATTTATGGTAATTCAAAAAGAATACATAACAAATACGATTATGCTATTATACTAACAAAGGAGGATTTGGAAGATAGAAAGTATTTACAAATTAAAAAGCGACAGATTTATAATTGTTTTTCTCAGCCTGATACAGTCAGCAAATTTGATTCGAGAGATAAAGTTATAATAGCAGTAGGACGCCTTGTTGCAGAAAAGAACTTTGAAGATTTATTGAAGGCGGTCTATTTAATTAAAGATCAAATCAGTCCTTGGAAGATCTATATTTACGGAAAAGGAATACATGAAAATATTTTAAGTCAAGCAATAAAAGATGATGGTTTAAGTGAAATCGTTTATTTAAAAGGGTATACTTACGATCTTCAAAAAATCTACAATAACAGTAAAATTTTAATCAGTACATCTATTACAGAAGCATTTGGTAAAACTGTTCTGGAAGCTCTTACTTATAAAATACCAGTTATAAGCTATAATTGTAAGTTTGGGCCTAAAGAGATTATTGCAGATGGAGTCAATGGTTATTTAATTGATTTTGATGTTCAAGAACTGGCGGACAAAATACTTAAACTAACATCGAATCCTGGATTGTTAAATCAATTTTCAAAGAACACTTCTCAAGATTTACATAAATTTGAAGAAGAAAAAATCATGAACGAATGGATTGATTTTTATAATTCAATAGTCAAAAATAAAATTGAAAAAGCCCTATTAAGTACTTCTAAACAATTCCATTAAAAATCTTACTTTTGCATTTGTTTTGTAAACATGCAACATAATATAAATTCTAATATGAAAATCACAATTCTTGGCGGCGGGTCTTTTGGAACAGCTTTAGCCTGCCAAATAGCGGAAAATGAAAATAACCAAGTCACGCTTTTGGTTCGTAATGAGGAAATTAGTGAAGAAATCAATAGAGAGCATATCAACTCGAAATATTTTCCAAATAAAAGGTTACCACATAATTTAAAAGCTTCTACAGATTTGTCTATTTTGGGTAATGCTGAGTTGATTTTTTTAGCTGTTCCTACCAAGAGCATTCCACAAATCATTGATACCTTAAAAAAATATCTGAAGCCGGAAAGTCTGGTTGTAAATGTAGCCAAAGGACTTTTTGATGAAGGAAAAACTATTGTGGAGTATTTAAGGGAAGTGCTGGAGTTTGAGAATATTATTACCTTAAAGGGAGCTTCCTTTAGTGTAGAAATGATTAATTCAGCGCCTACTCTTGTTACTCTTGGTTTTGAAAACAAAGCGCAACTCATTAAAGTTGAAACAGCATTTTCAAAAACCAATATTTATCTGGATTTTACTACAGATATAAGAGGGGTGGAGCTATTAAGTGCGTTAAAAAACATTTATGCCATTTTGTTGGGCCATATCGATGCCAAATACAATGCTGCCAATACTAGATTTTTATTTTTGACCAAAGCTTTTTCCGAAATAAAAATCATTTTAAAAGCCATGGGTGGCAAACCCGAAACGATGGATTTGAGTTGCGGTATTGGAGATATTTCCTTAACCGCACTTAACGATTTAAGCCGAAACAGGACACTAGGTCTCTTAATAGGAAAGGGATTTTATAATCCATCTTTTCAGGACAACTCTGTGGTTTTGGAAGGTATTAAAACTTTAAAACTAATAGATAAAGCCATTTCTGAAGATTTGAGAAGGAAGCTTCCTTTATTACAAGAGATGATTTCATTACTGGTAAAAGAAGGAGAATATACCTTAAACCTGGATTTCGATGAGCTTTTCAAAAAAAATTATACAACCGTATTGACTTACGGAACTTTTGACCTGTTGCATTACGGGCATTTAGAGATTTTGAGACGCGCTAAGCAGCTAGGAGATCGGCTTATCGTTGGTTTGTCAACTGATAAATTTAATGAAGGGAAAGACAAAGTATGTATAATCAAGTATGAAAAGCGTAAACAGCTGCTGGAAGCATTACCTTACGTTGATTTGGTAATCCCTGAAAATACTTGGGATCAAAAAGCTGAAGACGTGCAAACCCATCATGTGGATGTGTTTGTAATGGGCAGCGATTGGGAAGGAAAATTCGATCATTTAAAAGAGTACTGTGAAGTTCGTTATTTTCCAAGAACCAGAGGGATTTCCACTTCGGCTTTAAAAAAGGTTTTGGATAAAGATCAATTATTTTGAGATTTGCTGAAATAGCAAATATTCTTTTGATTTCACTGAGTTTTTAGAAGATAAAAGTGAAGCGCAGCTAATCAATATATTTTATAAAGCAAGGGAAATGCGTCCAGGACGTTATACTATTTTAAACCAGTCTTCAGCGGAAGAATTTTATCTAAGTTAAAAAGATTTCAAAAAGAAGTAAAGAAACTAACTTAAGCTATAGTATCTTGATGGACCTTTCTAAGAAATATAGCACGGGAGATCGACTCTTAATAGGATTATCGACCGATGAATTTAACGAAGATAAAGCAAAAGTCTGTATTATCAAATATGAAAAACGTAAACAGTTATTGGAAGCGCTGCCATATGTTGATTTTGTTGTTCCAAAAAATACTTGGGAGTCGAAAAACTGAAGGTATGCAGACCCATCATGTAGATGTGTTTGTGATGGGCAGTGATTGAGAAGGAAAATTTGGATTTATAAAAAGATATTGCGATGTACACTATCTACTTCGAATAAAAGGAATATCAACTACAAAAATTAAAGAACTTATAAATAAAAGATAGATGAGGGGCATTTTCCAGAAATTCAAAAATAAACACAAATATGAAGTTAATAAAATTTTTGATAGTCGAGGCAAAAAAAATCAAATTCTATTTGCAGAACCATGGAATTTGGAAGTCAATATGATTGAGATGGCCAATTATTTGGCAACACATATTGAAAAGTCCATTTACTTTGCGGTTCCTAAACGCTTGATGAACTCTGCCAAGAAAATCCTAAATCCTCAGATAAAAATTATCAATAGGGATAATTGGCTTCAATTTCATCAAACCTTCTACGAATCTAAATATTTCTTTACCGCTCATTGGAAATTCCCAAGTTCTTATTCCGAAGAGCAATTAGTAATCAACATTTGGCATGGAATTCCCTATAAAACAATAGGATTACTGCATGGCAATGGTAAGGGCCTGATTAAAGCTAATGTTACATTAGCCACTTCTATTTTAACACGATCCATATTTTCTAAAACTTTTGGTGTTTCTGAAGAGACTATATTTATTGCAGGCTATCCACGCAATGATCTTCTAATAAGAAGTTCCGAACAAAAAAAAGAGATGAAAACCAAAATTAAAGGAAATTTAAACTCTTATGATAAAGTATTTATTTGGTTGCCAACTTTTCGTAAAGATTTTGTTGGCGGACATAAAACCCACGGAAATCCGGTAAACAATGCTTTTCAGGTTGAGGATTTTGAAGTAGAAAAATTTAACCACGTTCTTAAAAAACAAAATGTTCTATGTTTTGTAAAACCCCATCGATCAAGGTATTACCCTATATGATTTGGCCGGTTGTACGGATGCTTTGATTTCAGATGTATCTTCCATTATTATCGATTATCTTTTAATAGATAAACCGATAATTTGTTTGAGTTCAGATTTTGAGAAATACAAACAAGATCGTGGCTTTGTCTTTGATAATTTGGAAGAGTGGATGCCTACTAAAATACTAAAAACACAAGAAGAGTTCTTTGAGCATCTTGAACCTATCTTAGAAACTGGAAAAGACAATTTTAAAGATAAACGTAAACAATTGAGAGAAAAATTCTTCACTCATCAGGATGATCAAAGTGCCAAACGTTTGGCCGAATTCCTATTTAAAAATTGATGAATCTCATAAGAAATTGTTTTTGTGTAATAGCCTCGATATTATGGACCGATAAATCACTTTATCCAAAATGATTTTTTCAGTATGTTTTTATGAGATATATCGTGGTAATTTATGTGGAATCAGAATCATCGGAATATCCGTACAAATCAAAATATTAAACTTCAACTATTTCTTTAACTAATAATAAAATATCTTTGTATTCTAAGAAAACCTATTTTAAAACTATTCCGTGAAATTAATTTTACATTTTGGAGCGCATAAAACGGCTTCTACGCATCTGCAATATAACCTTACCTTAAACAAAGAGGTTCTTGCAAACCATGGAATTATGTATTCAAAATTTCAGGAACTTCCTTTACTACACCTCCACGTTCGTCAATTGAGATGCAATACCCGAAACAAGGAATACGATTTACAAAATGCAAAGAATGTAATTCGGGAAGAAATCGACAAGGCTATTAAAGGTTATGATGTAAGTATTTTATCATTTGAGGGGATTTTGGGGCCCTTGGATCATGCAAAACATACAGTAATCCGAATTATTTTAATTTGAGTTTAAACGAATATTTAGCTAATAAAAAACTAACGACGAGACGATGGACTGAAATAATCAAAAAACTGGATAATACCTTTAATGGTTCGACTTATTTTTTTGCATACGAAGATTATAAAGCTTATTCGGCTATTATATTATACGAACTTATTAAATTGACGGGTAAGTCTATAGATTATAAAGAGGTTATTCAAGATACTTCTGAGAAAAACGTATCAGAAAATCCGGCATCTATTGACTTTTATTATACCTTGAATTATTATTTTAAAAATTCGCGCAATTTCAGACTAAAAAATAGATTTTATTCTTTCATCAAAAAGAGATCCAATCAGTTCTCCAAAAAAACCTGGATAAAGAAGAGACTAAAATCTCATAACTCGGGGACGATTCCTAAAGTTAGTGACGTTGATGAATATAAAAAGGAGACAGAATATTTATATAATAATTATGGGCTCTTTGTGAAAAAGTAAACTCCTTCGCTCATTTTGCTAAAATGTTTTTCGCTAATCCTAAATTTATACCGTTTAAAAGCAATTAGCCCCTTTCCTACTTGCGCAAGGAGCGAGAAACAACTAAAAACTTTGGAAAGGAGTTTTAGACGTTGAAAAGGGAACTTCGATTATAAACTTCCTAAACTTAACTCGCATATATCGCCAAGTTGTTTATTTTTGTCAAAACTCTTCCTGAAAAGTTAATATCAGGTTTCGACTTAATAAATATTCAATTCTTATGACCAGAAACATTGCCATTATTTTAGCCGGAGGAAAAGGAACTCGTATAGGAGGACACAAACCTAAACAGTTTTTAAAAATTGCCGGAAAAACAGTTATTGAACACACTTTAGCCGTTTTTGAAGATCATAAGGATATTGATGAAATAGCCATAGTTTCTAATCCCGATTATATTCGAGATGTAGAAAAACTATTGATGGATGGAGAATATAAAAAGGTTAAAAAGATACTGGCTGGAGGAGCTGAGCGCTATGATTCGAGCTTGGCAGCTATTAGGGCTTATGAGAATGAAAAAATTAATTTAATCTTCCATGATGCAGTACGACCCTTGGTTAGCCGACGGATTATTTCGGATTGTATTAAAGCCTTAGCAAGTTATAATGCAGTGGATGTAGCAGTTAAAACTACAGACACCATAATTTCAGTTGAAGAAAATCTAATTCAAGATATCCCGAATCGCGATTTTCTGTTTAATGGTCAAACTCCACAAGCTTTTAAATGGCAAACCATTCATGATGCCTATGAAAAAGCATTACAAGACCCTAAATTTAAAGCTACAGATGATTGTGGAGTTGTGAAGAGATATTTGCCGGAAGAAGATATTTATGTGGTAAGAGGGGAAGGATATAATATGAAACTCACCTATAAAGAAGATATTTTCTTAATAGATAAACTTTTTCAGTTAAAGTCTATTTCAGGCATCAGTCAAGAATTAACCTCGATAAGCCGAAATAATTTAAAAAATAAAGTTGTTGTGATCTTTGGGGGGAGTTATGGAATTGGAAAAGATATAGGAGATATTTGCTTGAAGGGGGATGCCAAGGTTTATGGATTTAGCCGAAGCAGCACAAAAACCGATATCGCGGACGTAAATGCCGTACAGAAAGCATTGCAAGAGGTTCATGAAAAAGAAGGAAAAATCGATTTTGTAATTAATACCGCAGGAATCTTAGGAATTCAAGCTTTACACAATATGTCTTATGAAGATATTCAAAAAAATATCCAAGTTAATTATTTTGGAGCCATAGCTGTAGCTCGTGAAAGTTTTCGCTATCTAAAAGAAACTAACGGAATGTTGCTCTTATACACTTCGAGTTCATATACGCGCGGACGCGCATTATACAGTTTATACTCTTCCTCAAAGGCGGCTATTGTAAACTTAGTACAAGCTTTAAGTCAAGAATGGGAAAACGTAAAGATAAACTGCATTAATCCGGAAAGAACAGCCACTCCTATGCGAACTAAAAATTTTGGTCGGGAACCCATAGGAACATTATTGAGTTCGGAGGAGGTTGCCATAGCATCTATCAACACGATGTTTTCGAGCTTCTCAGGTCAAGTTATTGATGTGAAGATGGAGAATTGAAAGCTTAATTTACCAGTATCGAGTCTTTCCAAAAGCACTATTTATTTTATAGCATTATAAAACCAATTATCTTTTGCTACAGTTTGAAATTGTTAAGAAGAGTTACGTATTACACCTAAAAAGTGAAAGGTTAGTTCAAGAAGACAAGGAACTTGTCACTTAATTTTGAGTAAAGGTTATAGATAGAAGATATTGTTTGACGATTTTTCCATTAATATTCCTAATTTCCATCGAAAATTAGCTTTGCTAATCTTTCAGCACTTTTATCATCCTTATATGTAAAATATAAATCCCTCATTTTTCTTCTTTTTTCTTGATAAGGATCTCGATTATATTTAATAATTTGCTTTAAAGCATCGAAGAATTCATTTTGGGTTTGAAGAAGCTTAGATGGCAAATAATTTTCAATATCCTCAAAATACAGTTCATCTTTCTGATATACTTTTTCCAAGTCTGTGCAGAAACAAATAATGGGTAAATCCAACAAGGAAAAATCGGTCATAACGGAGGAGAAATCAGTTATTAAAACATCTGCACAGGCCAAAATTTGATATAAATTTAATTTTCGCTCCCAGATCCAAGCTTCGTCAATCAACAATATATTACCCATTTCATCCCCTTCAGCTTCTTCAAATTGATAATAATAATGAGGCTTAATGAGGCATAAGGTATTTTGATCCTTTAGAATCTGATTAAATTGAGCAATATCAAAATCCTTTATATTGAAAACATTGTCAATTTTTTTTCCTCGAGAACTAAAAGCAATTCCGGGCTCTTGTCTTCTATGTGTAGGCATCCAAAATACAATTTTGTCATAAGAATCAAAGTTAGATTGAATTTTCTTGACTATTTCACTCTTACGCTGACGAGCGTGAAGTAATTCATCATTTCTTGGGTATCCAGAAATCAAAACACTTTTAAGAGGAACATCGAAGAAATATGCAAACATTTCTTGGACAAATTCAGAAGTGGCAACAGTGAAATCGGCATAATGTCCTCCCATTCCACGAGCCATATTAATTTTTTTATGGCCTACTCCATGCCATAAATTAATCGTTATTTGATTTTTTGAATTTTTAGCAAAACCATGCGTACCAAATACGTACTTACTGGTCATCTTAACAATAGAATATTCTAAAGAACCTAAAATCACCGTCTTTACATTTGGGTGAAGTAGTGGCGATAGTTTTCCTTCCATTCCTTTTTCAACGATATAATATACTTTAAAACTATAGTTTGCAGCAACATAATTCGCCATCGCTATTGCATTGGTTTCTCCTTTAAAATTATCAATAAATAAAACCCGATTTAACTTCGGGGCCAATTGGTTAAGACTTTTTCGAATGGTTTTCTTTATCATGAAATATAAAATTAATGCTTATAATTGAAAAAATGAATTAGGTATGAGAAAAGTAATTTTAACCAAGCTTTCTGAATTACAAATATCGCAAAATTGATATAAGTTAGTCATAGCATTTATTTTGTTTTATAAAAAAATAGTTGCCTTTTAGAGACCCCTATTTTTATTGTTCCCTATTTCACTCTTGTGTTGGAGAGTTTGAGGTAATTCATCATTTATTGGTATCCAGAATTCAAAATACTTTTAAGAGGAACATCGAAGAAATTTGCAAACATCTCTTGAACAAATTCAGAAGTGGCTATAGTGAAATCGGCATAGCATACTCCCATGACACGAGCCATATTAACTTTTTTATGGCCGACTCCATGCCATAAATTAATCGTTATTTGATTTTTTGAATTCTTAGAAAAACCATGCTTACCAAATACGTACTTACTGGTCATCTTAACAATAGAATAATTTAAAGAACCTTAAAATCACCGTCTTTATATTTGGGTGAAGTAATGGCGATAGTTTTTTCCATTTCCTTTTTTACCACATAATATAATTTGAAGCTATAGTTTGCAGCAATATAATTTGCCCTCGCCATTGCATTAATTTCTCCTTTAGAATTATCAATAAATAAAACCCGATTTAACTTCGGAAATAAATAGCTTATTTTATTTTATGGAGAGCTTTAATTGGGGTCAATTTTACTAGATGTTTGAAGTTATATGTAAGAAAAATTTATATTTTTGTGCGAAATAATATTCAATTCATTCAGCTGAAAAAAAGTTTAGATTATATCTTTATATTCAAACTGATTTTAACGAAAACCGCTGCTACATTTTTAATATTATAAAATGAATTATTTTAATTGTTCTAGGGTTTTATTATGAAAAAGCAATTACGTGAAATTAAGAAAACTCTTAAACAAATATATCGAAAACTGAACCTAAAGTTTTCAAATAGAGTTTATGTTTCTTTTGGAGAAAACTGCCTTACTGATGACATATTGGACAGACATAAGTTAAAATCTTTTTCGACTCCATATTCTTCAATGATTAGCAATGCTGAGTACATTTTAAATATTGAGCAATCGGACTTTAGTGACTTCTTAAATTTAGAATATCTAGAATATAAAAAACATAAATCAAAAGGACCACATAACGGTAAATTAGTTCCTTGCTCAACAATTTATAATAAAACCAAAAATGAATATTTGGGTGATAAGAATTACGGTTTTGAATTTACTCATCACGATGTTATAGGCTCTAAGGAAATACGTGATAAAATTCAACAACGCGTGGACCGAATGGTTCAATTAAGAAGTAAAAAGAAGTTTATTATTTTTTATCACCACCGTAAAAATGAAAAAACTAATATTGAAATTTTATTAAAAGACCTCCAAAAAATACAAGAAATTTATTCTATAGGAAAATATAAAGCTGAGATTGTTTTTTTTACACAAAACCTTATCTCAAAAAAAGAAAATCGAAGTTTTAATTACGAAAAAAAATATGGCATACACTGCTTCTTTTTTCAATCAATATTGCCCTGGATAGGTGGAAATGATTTTTGGGCTAAAAAAGATGACGATTTGATTAAGGAAATGGTAAAGTTTGCTAAAAATCTTTAGCTTTATTAATGCTTTAAGTTATTAACTCAATTCATATTAAGTTTTTTATTGTGTATGATACAATCATAATATACTTTTCCAATTAAGAATACACATAAGTAAAAATAGTTCCTTTTTTTAGACAATCATTTTTATTCCTCGGTATTTCTCTCTCAGTTTCTAAGTAGGAGTAACCATTTTCTTTTGACTATCATTTTGAATCAATTTGAAACTTTCTTCAAAACTCAAATTTTTATCAATGATTTCCATCGCTTTATTCGGATGAACCATATAGTCTGCTGATAATTTATATATAATTTTATCTTTATCGAAATTGTCAAAAACATATCGGTAAACCGGCATGAGATCATATTTCTTATTATATATTTCATTCATTTTAAGTAAGATATCTTCGGTTTTTAAGTTTCCGATTCCCCGACCCATTCCATTTAAACATGAATCTACATATTTGACCAAATGAAATTTATCGATGGCATACAAAGTACGATATAAGGCATCACTATTATTGTCATGCGAATGAAAACCAAATACGGGGTCTTTATCATAAGGTTTAATCATATTATAGAGATTATTAAAAGATTCGATGACTAATTTTTCACTCATAGACCCAAAGGTATCGGCCAAATAAAAGATATCCACCTTGGCCTTATTCTCATATAAAGCAACAATGAGCTCTTTCAACTCATCGTTTAAAATGTGACCATATGGAATATTGATGGCAACCATCTTTCCGATGTCATTGACACGTTTGATTGTTTTAATAATAAAATCATTATGTTCCTTGTTATAATTAGAGGTTTTTATTAAAATTCGATAAAGCTCCACAGAAGAATCTTTCTGGATATCATCTAAGTCATATTCTCCGAATTTAAACATTAATGCAATCTTTGCAGGAGTCTTTCCAGTATAAGACTGAATGACTTCATTGATATCTTTTTCCTGTGAATAAAACCATTTACCTGCACCGTTTTGCACTTTTGTAGATCGGAACCCGATTTCGAAATATTCAATTCCTGCATCGCTCACTGCTTTATACATTTCCTTAACTTCAGCATACGAAAATTCCCAATTATTCCGATAACCTCCATCACGAGGAGAGCAATCCAGAAGTTTTATATCTCCTTTATTTAAATATTTATCAAGAAAATCCATGTTTAGAATGTAATTTTCATTTAATAATTTGGCAATCGCAAAATCAAAGTTATCATCAATATCGATAGATTTTAATTTATCTACATTGACCATCAAGGGTTTTTCTCCGATAACATTTTTAGTTTTTAATAAGGTCTCTTTTTCTATCAAACAAATCCCTAAAGTGGGAATTTTATAATCCGGTAAATTTTGTGAATTTGGAGCGTTGTGATAATCGTAATTTAAGGGCTTATTATTATACCATATAAACTCTTTTAATTCGTGAGTAGAAATAACACTGTCGTAATTAATATCTTTTTTCCATTCTTTAATTAACCGCGTATAATCATCCTCACTCAAAAAAGGAGAAACTACTGGCGAATAGAGAAAAACAGAATCATCAGGAATCAATCCTCCTAAATATTCAAATAATTGTTTGCCGCTTATCTGAGAACTGGCGTAATAATCACTTCTTTTATCAATTTCTACTTTATCGTATTTAGAAGCAATTTTTAAATAATTATCCGAATCTGAAGAGACAATTATCTTCGCAATCCCATCTACATTATTTAAGATGTTCAGTTTCTTATCTAATAAGTTTTCGCTTCTACCGAAATCTCGAGTATTTTTATTGACAGTTCTTTGCGAATCTGCACGAACACCCACGACGGCAATAATAGGTTTAGAATAGCGATGATTAAACTTTAAAACATAATCCGTAAACTCACGGACTGCACCTTTTCCGCCTTTATATTGAGATATAAATTTCACTTGATTTCTTACAACATCAAGTGCATCAGAAGGACATCCTGAAAATTTCACTTTGTTTAAAAGTTCAAGGTCAGGTTCATCATCTCCAATAAAAGCCACATTCTCATAGGAAATGTTTAACTCTTCCAGTAATTCTTCACACTTCTCAATTTTATTATTTACTTTAGTGAATATAAAATCTATTCGATCTTTTAACAATTGATTTTTGATTTCATGTTGGGCTCGACTGATAATAGCCGTTTTTACGTTTTTATCATTGAGTTTCTTTAAACCAAAGGTGTCTTTAGCATTGACAACGGGATGATCTAATGATCCATCTGTAAAACATCCATCAAAATCAAAAATTACAAGTTTTATCATAGCATATAGCGTATTAAGAAATAGGTGACAATTTAGTTATATTAGCAAAGATGAAGTTTAATATCATTATATAAAGTCGCAAAATTACCATAACTTCCTTCTATAACCAAAGGATTTTTAATTCAAGTTTTGCTTTTTCGTTAAAAAGGAATGCAAGTGATAACTTTGCCAGCTTTTTAGACCGAGTCAATATATCTTACTCTCAAAAAAGTAAAGAATTTGGAACCTGTCCACTTTTTTGGAATTTTGAGTTGATTTAAAAACATACAGATGAAAATATTAGATTGCCCTATAAGAGATGGAGGGTAATACACCCAATGGGATTTTGAAAAATCTACTATTGAAGTATATAGCCCCGTTAATAAATTACCGATAGAATATATTGAGGTAGGTTACGGAAGTGTTCTTCAAAACAGATATTTCGGAAAATAATTTTATCTGCCAATTTATGAATTCCACGATTTGAAATAAAAGTCCTCCAGAAAACTTTCGGTTTTGTTGGATGAAAAAGATCTCCGCCCGGGAGACTTATCCGAAATTTTATAAGCCATAATCGGAATTGTAAATATGTTTAGAATTGCTGTAAAACCTTAAAATACATGCCCTTATTTTAGCTGAAAAATAAAGGAAATGGGGTTTGAATTATGCATTGATTTAATGCATATGTTAAAATGGATAAAAGAAGAAGAATTTGTTTCTGGTTTAAAAGAAATAGAGAAGTATGTGGATGTTTTATATTTAGTGGATTCATATGGAGCAGTTTTTCCGCATCAAGTGGAACAAATGCGGGATTCGATAAAAAAAGCCAGGAAATACAAATTTGAAACTTCTTCCAAAGCCGGAATTGCAATATGGGGCTATGGCATAAGAGAGGTTTGTCCACACGTTGTCTTTAAAGAAACTATAGAGGTTGAATTTGATGGTCTAAATTTTAAAGGGCCAAAACATTACCAAACTTACCTCACAAATGTTTACGGAGACTATATGAAATTACCTCCCACAGAAGAAAGAATATCACAACACAGCTTTACTGCCGGCATAAAAAAAGGCTTTGAGTATAATCAAATTGTTAAAGAAAGCGAATAATTGGGGTTTATATGGTGAATGCTGATTAACGATTGACGCCTGGATATTTTTGATAGGGTAACGGTCAACTCCAATCAGAGAAGTATGCGATGATTAGTACTCAATCATAAAGTCTGTCTCGTCTCTAAACGAGTTTATTAGTTAAAATATAGTGATCTGCACTTAATATTGAGCGATTATTCTTAAATGAATACACAAACAACACAAACAGTTCACATTTTCACAAAACTTCTCGCATCATAGACTTGATCACCAATCACAATAACAATAAGAGAAGTACAATAAATGTTTCTCTTAGAACATATTACTCTGGAATTGACTACTTCTGTCGGCTTAAAATAAACTAAAACTTTTTGCTTCTAATTGCGGGACGATTAATTTTATTGATATCGAAGAGTACACCAACTATTGGTACCATATCATTATGACAGTAACCTTGGTGATCTATTTGCATACTCAGACTATGACTATTTGAAATAGAAAAGTAAAATTATATATGGCTGTTGCTGGTGGGTTCCTGCTTGTGTTTACTTTAATTTATATGGGATTCCGATCACTTTACGGGGGCTTTACGG
>CAJDWD010000046.1_pt1 | contig 14638 bp, 13 predicted proteins | sample 7391451 | NCBI WGS metagenome assembly CAJDWD01 (sample SAMEA7055716, study PRJEB34461) | soil metagenome | biome: terrestrial ecosystem; feature: Peninsula; material: soil | place: Antarctica | collected 2016
GAATATATAAACTCCTGAGGCAAGACTTTCAACACTTATTCTTTCATTTGGTTCCATTGTTCCGTTTGCTACTTTGGAACCAGCGATGGTGTAAATGGAGTAGGTTAAAGAGCTTTTTAAGTTTGAAATTTGAATAAAGTTCCTGGCCGGGTTTGGAAACAGAGTAATGTCGTTTTTTGAACTTACTCCATCTAAACCTAATAAAATATCAATCTTTGATATTTTATTAGCGCCTTTTTCTACTATGTAAAGTGTGTTCCCTGCAATTGCAATATCCGTGGGGCTGCTGACTCCCGTTACAAAATCCACTGCAGTGGGGAGACCGTTCGTAACGTCCTTTACCGAAATTTTATTGCCCAAATATTCCGCTATAAAAAGATTGTTTCCCAAAAGGCTTATTCCGAGAGGTCTGTTCAAACCTACAGCTACATCTTCTGGTTGGATTATGCCACTTGTAACATCCACTTTAGAAGCTCTATTGGCAATTCCTTGTCCCATATACAAAATGTTTCCTTGTAGCGCCAATCCGGTCGGGTTAAAGTTAATATTAGATTGGGCGACAATATTTGGGATAGGGTCTGGATCTGTCACATCAAACGTGGCAACAATATCGCTGTTGTTGTCAGAATAATACATGGTGTTTCCGGAAAGTAATAACCAATTGGGAGTATTGAGTCCTGAAATGACTACCTCCGGAGTTGGAGTGGGGTCTGTTAAGTCTATTTTTGAAATTCTTCCTGAATTAAATTCAGCAAAATAGAGTGTATTTCCTCCAATGGCCATTCCAGCCACACTACTAAGTCCATTGACTACCGAAACAGGGGTTGGGGAACTTTCGGTAATATCAATTTTTAAAATCTCAGTGGGCTGGCAATAATAAAGAAAATTTTCATTGATTGTTAATTTAGAAGGATTGTCAAGACCGGTGATTACATCGATCGTTTGGGCATTTATACTGAAAAAATTCAGAAATAAAATAGCAAATAGAGTGAATAGTGTTTTCATGATTTTAGGTTTTAAGGATTATTATGTGCCTATCCATCGAAGAAAAAATAAAATGTCATCAATATTTATAAAAAAACCCGTCATAGCGATAATTTCTGGGAGATTTTCGGCTCAAACAAATCTATTTTTATGAATTTCTAATCTTTTATAAATTTTATTGTTGTGCCATTATCCATTCGTAAAAAATATGTTCCATTTGCAAGAGTTGTTATATTTATCCGACTTTTTGGTGCCAATGTCCCTTTGCCCACTTCTGAACCATTGATTGAATAAATAATATAATCTGAAGCTTCTAAAAGGTTAGATACTTCCATAAAATCAGAAGAAGGGTTTGGGAAGAGTTTGATATTGTTAGGCAAAGCAACTTCGTCTATTCCTAAAACATTTTCTATTTTCACGATTTTGTGTGCATCGGTTTCTGTTATATAAAGGGTTCTACCGGAAATAGCAACATCGGAAGGGCCATTAAGTCCTGTTACAAGATCTGTGGCGGTGGTTCCTCCATCCGAAATATCCTTGGTGGATATTTTATTACCAAAATACTCAGAAATAAAAAGTAAGTTACCCGCTAAACAGATACCAGTTGGCCGATCTAACCCCACCACGACATCAATGCCATTTTTGAAACGGAGTTGGCGACATTCTGTGCGAAATAAAGGATGTTTCCCTGAAAAGCCATTCCGGAAGGGTTAGATCTTACGGTTGGTTGGAAAATAACTTCCGGACTTGGAGTCGGGGATGTGAGATCAATTCGGGCAAGAGAAGTACCAAGATTATCGGAATAGTACAGAAAATTTTCAGAAATTTTTAGGAAATTAGGCATACCGAGCCCCGAAACAAAGGTTTCTAAGGTCGCTGAAGGATCCGATACGTCAATTTTAGAAATTCTTCCGAGATCAAATTCTGCTATGTATAGAATATTTCCATCCATTGCTAAACCATTAGCGGAAACTAGACCAGAGACAACTGAAACTGGAACGGGTGAACTATCAGTAATGTCAATTTTAAATACCTCGGTAGATTCGGAAAAATATAAATCATTTCCGATGATGAGCATCCGCTTTGGACGATTAAGGCCCGTGACAACATCGATTGTTTGGGCATTTATACTCAAAAGACTCAAGAATAAGACGGCAACAAGTGTGAAAAATGTTTTCATAATTTTTTTGTATTAAGGTTCTTTATATCTATCCATCGAAGAAAAAACAAAATATCATCAAAAAATTAAATAATTTCTAAAAACTATGATAAACCAAAAAAGTCCACCGTAATGGCAGACTTTTTTTATGAATTTAACAGGATTTTATTTTCTCTAATCTCTAGTCTCTAATCTAATTATTCAGCATCACCGGCATCACAAGCATAGTAACTGTTTCGCCTTCATCAAGTCCGTCAATGGGAGTTAGAATTCCAGCTCTATTTGGTAAACTCATTTCCAAAGAAACTTCATCGCTTGTTAGGTTGTTTAGCATTTCAGTTAGGAAACGGCTATTAAAACCAATTTGCATATCGTCCCCTTGGTAATCACAAGTTAAACGCTCTTCAGCTTTATTACTGTAGTCAATATCTTCTGCGGAAATGTTCAATTCTGCACCAGCAATTTTTAAACGAATTTGGTGCGTTGTCTTGCTTGAGAAAATAGAAACACGACGAACGGAATTTAAAAATTGGTTCCGGTCTATTATCAATTTATTTGGATTTTCCTTTGGAATAACCGCTTCGTAATTTGGATATTTTCCATCGATTAATCGGCAAATCATTTCAGTATTGTCAAAAAGAAACTTAGCGTTGCTTTCGTTGTATTCAATAATTACATCATCTTCGTTGCCAGCAAGAATACTCTTTAAAAGATTAAGAGGTTTTTTTGGCATAATGAATTCCGCAGTTTGTGAAGCGCTGATATCATCACGTGTGTATTTCACCAATTTGTGTGCATCCGTTGCTACAAAAACTAAGTTATCTGTAGAAAACTGAAAGAACACCCCGCTCATCACAGGTCTTAAATCATCATTTCCAGAAGCAAAAATCGTTTTGCTAATAGCAGTAGCAAGAACATCGCCTTGAACAACGGTAGAGGAAGGATCCTTTAGTTCAACTGCATTTGGAAATTCTTCGCCACTGGCATAAGCTAAAGCATATTTACCGTGGTTGGAACTAATTTCTACCGTGTTGTTGTCTCCAACGGTAAAAGTCAGTGGCTGCTCTGGAAAGGTTTTTAGTGTTTCAAGCAAAAGTTTTGCTGGCACACAGATCAATCCTTTTTCGGTGCTTTCCACTTCCAGTTTTGAGGAGATGGTAGTTTCCAAATCAGAAGCCGAAACGGTAAGACTTTTATTGTCTAAATCGAAAAGAAAGTTATCTAAAATAGGCAGAGTATTATTGTTGTTGATAATACCGCCCAATACTTGCAGTTGTTTTAATAAATACGAACTAGATACGATGAATTTCATTATATGTGTATTTTATGAAAGGATTTCTTAAGCACTCCATTCCAATTTTTATAATTCTATTTAAATATAAAGCTTGGTTAGCTTGCAAAGCTTATTGGTAATTTTAAAAGGATTCATTCAGGTTACTGAGCGAACCCGAAGTACAAATATATTTCAATTGATGTGTTTGATAAAACAAACTTATCAACATTTAGCGGGTGTATTTCCGTCTTCGATAGTAGTTAAAAAATAATCCGAAAATTGAAAGTAAGCCTAATGGTAACAATAGGTTAAGCGTTTGCCACTTTGAGCGTTCTACTGCAGTTTTTTCCGGATCTAAAAATGGTACTGCAATTTGTCGGGTTCTAATGTTTATAAGTCCGCTGTCATCAAGGAGGTAATTGACCGTATTCAGCAGAAACTCCTTGTTTCCGTAGAAAGAATTGGTCATTTTATCGAAACCCAGTTCCAATGGACGGTTACCTTGCATCTGGTTTTTTATAACGTCACCATCACTTATCACGACCATTTTTGAAGTCTTTCCATCATCGATATTCTTCAGCTCTCCATCCAATTTTATTGGCTTTATTCTATTTTTAAAAACCGAAGAGAAACTGCCTTCCAACAGAACCGCTAGTGGGATTTCGCCAGCATTGAATTCTCTTGGATCTGGACCTTCATTAACTACTTGAAGGTTACTAGGTATTTCTTCATCAAAATCAATAGGAGAGGGGAGTCCCACGATTTTTGAAATGGGCGAGGAAGAAAGTAAAATCGTTTTCTTTATGTTGTTTGGAAGGGTATCCATAGCACTAGCATAATCAAATTTTACAGCTTCAATATTGGTGACAATAGGATGGTTGTTGGCACTACTACTCAACGGACTGAAAAACCAAGGATATTTGTTATACTGCGACTCGTTATCTTCACCGCTTGCTAAAACAATGGGAGCGGAATATACATCCTTTACCAAATTTGGATTGATTCTAATCCCATATTTAAAGAAAAAATCGTTTAAGTTCAAATCCATACCAAAAGCAAAAGTCTCGCCTGTAGAAGGATCGGCATGCATTTGAGTGGCATCCAGAAGCCAAAGGGATTTACCACCATTCATAATGTATTGATCCAACACATATTTTTCGCTGTCATTGAAAGCTATAGTCGGTTGTGCTACAACTATCAAGTCAAAACTATTTAATGATTTTAAAGTTCTCTCAGGGTTGGAGGAAACTGAATCTAAAGTGAAAGGTGCAATAAAATAATAATCTTTTAAAGTTGCGAAGAAATCGGCTATATACCGATCGTCATACTCGCCATTTCCTTTTAAAACAGCGACCTTTTTGGACTTTTCCGTTGCCAATTTTTTAAATCCGTCGGCAAATGCATATTGCAGGTTTTGTAACGAACTGTTCACTCTTTCTTGTGAAGTGGCCCCTAGTTGATTTTTTAGCAAAGGAATTTTCACCGACTTTCCATTGTGATGGGCGAGGGCCCAAGGATAAACCAACTCAGTGCTTTGTTTTCCACTTTCGGTAACGGAAACTTGAGCAGGCGTCAGTCCAAATTTTTCAAATTGCGACTGAAATTGTTGTGAATCTTTATCTGTCGGATTTATAAACTTAAACTTGATATTTGAATTATAAGCTGAAAATTCATCCAAAAGCTGTTCAGTTTCACTCTGAAGTCTTCGGAATTCAGGTGGAAATTCGCCTTTTAGGAAAACATCTACAATTACGGGAGAATTTATGGGATCTATAATTTCCTTAGCTTCTTCTGAAAGAGTAAAGCGTTTGTCTTGTGTTAGGTCAAAACGTTTGTAGAAATAACTTCCCAAGAGATTCAAAAGAAATAAACCAGCGATTAACGTTACAATAGAAACGATATTTTTTTTAACTGAAGTCTTCATCATTTCTGCTTCAGTTTTAAAATAGTTAACGCGATAAAAAATACTGTAACGCTAAAAAAGTAAATTAAATCTCGCGTATCTAAAACTCCACGTGCCACACTGTCAAAATGTGCTTTCATCCCAAGATCTGAAATATTAAAAGATGTTGAAGAAAAGCCATCAAAACCATAGTACAGAACAAAGCATAAGAAAACCGCAATTATAAACGCTACAATTTGGTTTTGAGAAAGGGTTGATGAAAATATTCCGATGGAAGTATATGCCAGCACCAAAAACAGCAACCCGATATAAGAACCAATAGTGCTACCCACATCCCAATTTCCCTGAGGATTACCCAATTCGGAAATAGTAAAAACATAAAGAATTGTTGGAATCAGTGCAATGAGAATAAGAATTACTGCACCAAAATATTTTCCTAATACTATTTGTTTTAAGGTAAGTGGTTTGGTGAGCAATAATTCTAGTGTACCCATTTTCATTTCGTCACTAAACGCGCGCATACATACAGCTGGAATCAAGAATAGTAGAACCCAAGGTGCGAGTTCAAAAAAGGATGAAAGGTCTGCGAAACCAGCATCAAGTATATTGAAGTTTCCACTGAAAACCCAAAGAAATAAACCGTTTATAACTAAAAATACAGCAATCACTAGATACCCAATAGTACTAGAAAAGAAGGAATTTATTTCGCGTTTTATTATTGTAAACATTTATTTTCTCTCAGAAAGAGGCAAAGACGCCAAGTTTTTTTTGATTTTTTATAAACTAGTTACTTAATACTTACTAAAGTATCTACACTCCAAGCAGCTGCTTTCTTTCTAAATAACGGTTTTGTTTGGCTCCAAACTTTTTTGAACAATTCGCTATTACGGTAATTTTCCAGATCAGTTTCATCATTCCAACGGCTGTATGTAAAAAAGATTGCTTTATCACTTTTATCTTGATATAACTCCAAAAAAGCACAGCCTGGAAAACTGCGGATCTTTTCTTTTACGTCTTCAAAATTAGCAAGAAAAGCAGGTACATCGTCCTCTTTAAATGCTATTAAGGTTTGCTGAGCTTGTCGAAGCACATTTTCACTATTCTCGTAAACATATAACTTCATTAAAATTGCTGTCCCTTCAACTTCGCTTAGGATAAACTATACCGAAGCAGAATACTCAATCGATAAAACTTACCATTATGGCATCCCTATAATCTAAACCAAAAAGTGAAGATGCACCGCCTATAGTTTTTGAGCAACTTTTATAAATTGCCAGTTCCAGATAGTTTGAAGAGTTCCAAATCGCCAATTTCTTCCCGTCTTCCTCCCTTCGATCTGGGGGAAGATCGAAATTAATAGCTCCACTGTAATGGGCGTGTATTTTATCAAATTTAGCGTTTCTGGAATTCACTATAAATTTTCTGCCACGACCAACTTCTTCAAACAACTTTTTTGTGATATTGCTAATCACATTTCCGTAATTATCAATATAGATAATATTTCCACTTATTTGACTCTCTTTATTACTAATTACCGGTCGAATACCTGTCAGTTCCTTTACCTCTGTAATATTCTTGCCAATAACTTCTAGCATTCCACCCCTTGCAATGTGACTTGCAACCTTTACAAAAACGTCCAAAACCGGAAAATTGCTTGTGATTCTATCATGAATATTGATTTCAACAATTTTCTCTGGCCGTATTTCTGAAGTAAGCATTGAAATAATCCCATTGTCCGCACACACAAAATAATGTCCGTCCATAAAAACGGCAATATGCTTATTTTCTGGATTCAATTCAGAATCAACCCCTATAACGTGTATACTCCCCTGCGGAAAACTCTTATAAGCGTTTTGAATTATATAAGCAGCTTCATGAAGGTGAAAAGGCGAGATACTATGAGAGATATCAACAACCTTCGCATCAATCATTTCGGTGTAAATAGCTCCTTTCACTGCGCCAACAAAGTGATCTTTTTCTCCAAAGTCAGTCGTAAGTGTGATTATAGCCATAAATTATTGTTGATATTTTCTTAAAACAAGTACCACAAAAATAAGTTACTTTTGTTAGTAGCAAAACTATTTCTGCTGAATAAAATAAATAATCGACAGTAATAAAATTCATAGATGTTTTATAGAAGTTTATGAGTGTTTTGTCCCTGAATTTTTATCTTTAAGCTTTTGTCTCAAATCTAATATCTCACATCTTACATCTAATAAAAAACGCACACCTTTTGAACGAACTTATCATCGAACTTACAGAAATTAGCCCAAGGGATTTCTTCGGACTTGAAAACGCTAATATTGATTTACTTAAAAAATACTTTCCAAAACTTAAAATCGTTGCACGTGGCACTAAAATTAAAGCTTATGGCGATGAGGAGATATTAGAAGAATTTGATCGTAGAATGGGCATGCTATTGGAGCAGTTTGTGAAATATAATAAAATTGATGAAAACGTCATTGAGCGAGTTCTATTGAGCCGCACAAAGGAAGACTATGAAACGCCAGTGGGTAGTGGAGAAACTATTGTTCACGGCGTAAGTGGGAAACCAATAAAACCACTGACTGCCAATCAGCGAAAACTGGTGGCATTAATGGATAAAAACGATATGGTTTTTGCTGTTGGTCCAGCTGGTACAGGAAAAACATATACAGGTGTTGCCTTAGCCGTTAAAGCATTAAAGGAAAAAGAGGTAAAACGGATTATTTTGACACGACCGGCTGTTGAAGCTGGTGAGAATTTAGGTTTTCTTCCCGGTGATCTAAAAGAAAAGTTAGACCCGTATATGCAACCATTGTATGACGCTCTGCGCGATATGATTCCTGCTGAAAAATTAGCATCGCATATTGAGACAGGAATAATCCAAATAGCTCCGCTAGCATTTATGCGTGGACGTACTTTAGACAATGCCTTCGTGATTTTAGATGAAGCACAAAATACAACCCATGCTCAGATGAAAATGTTTTTGACTCGTATGGGGAAAAACGCCAAATTTATGATTACAGGAGATCCGGGACAGATAGATTTACCGCGCCGCGTGACATCAGGATTAAAAGAAGCATTGCTGATATTAAAAGATGTAAAAGGAGTTGGAATGATGTACCTAGATGATAAAGACGTGGTTCGCCATCGCTTGGTGAAAGAGGTGATAGCGGCGTATAGAAGAATTGAAAATGTTGATTAAACTAGTATAAATTATCAATATTCAGTTTTAAATTTCAAAATAGAATATCGAAATATTCAATTACAATGAGTAAAACAATAATTTCAACCAATTTCAACTTCCCTGGGCAGAAAAGTGTCTATCACGGAAAAGTGCGAGAAGTTTATACTTTAGAAAACAACCTTCTTTTAATGGTAGCCACAGATAGACTTAGTGCTTTTGATGTGGTAATGCCAAAAGGAATTCCATATAAAGGCCAAATCTTAAACCAAATCGCGACCAAAATGATGCGTGATACTGAAGATTTAGTTCCCAATTGGTTAATAGCCACCCCAGATCCAAATGTTGCCATTGGAGAAGCCTGCGAACCATATAAGGTTGAAATGGTAATCCGTGGATATATGAGTGGTCACGCTGCAAGAGAATATAAGTTGGGAAAACGAATGCTTTGCGGGATCACGATGCCAGAAGGAATGAAGGAGAATGATAAATTTCCAAAACCGATAATCACGCCTGCTACTAAAGCTGAAATGGGCGATCACGATGAAGATATTTCACGTGAGGATATTTTAAAAAGAGGAATTGTTTCAGAAGCGGATTATCTTCAACTTGAAGATTATACTAGAAAACTCTTTAAAAGAGGAAGTGAAATTGCTGCTGATAGGGGATTGATTTTGGTTGATACAAAATATGAATTTGGAAAGACAAAGGATGGTAAAATCGTTTTAATCGATGAAATACACACACCGGATTCCTCTCGCTATTTTTATGCCGAAGGTTATGAATCTCGTCAAAATAATAACGAACCACAAAAACAACTTTCAAAGGAATTTGTTCGTCAATGGCTTATTGAAAACGGATTCCAAGGTCTAGATGGACAAAAGGTCCCCACAATGACCGATGAATATGTTGAGACTGTTTCAGAAAGATATATTGAGCTTTACGAAAATATTACGGGTGAAAAATTTATAAAAGCAGATGTTAAAAACATTCACGAGCGAATTGAAAAGAACGTTTTAGAGTATTTAGAATAATTGAATTGTTTTTTATAATTAAGCATAAATCAAATAATAAAACAGCGGTGGCTGAGTGATCTCGATTTTTTATCGGGATTTTAAAGAAGCCTTTTGTTCCCGAAAATTAAAACTGTGAACATAGCCTAGACTGAGTTCAGAAAAATCTGCTTGGCCAAGATTAGCATTTATATGAGCCCCTAAATACAGATTGTTTTTTGGTGCTTTTTCCATTCCTATTAAGTAATACTTCAATCCTATGCGGGAAGAAATACGATACTTCTTTTTAAATTTTGAACCAAGCTCTCCCAAAACCCAAGTATTTGAAATCTCACGAGGCGGATCTTTCCAGCCTTCGTTGATGCGATAATCCAGTTCATAGGCTGGTTTATGGAAGTTATAACCCAATTGTAAATCAATGCCCACATGATTTAAAAATATTTCGCCGTGAAGACTTAAACCTAGATTGGTAGCGTAATGCCATGGATGACTTCTAAAATAATCAAATTCTCTTCCTGGTTTTACCAAAGATTCATTTCCCTTTATATAATCGTAATAGTGCTGATAGAATCTATAGTAAAACCCAATACCTATTTTAAAGGTATTGTTGTATACGCGGCCGTATTCTCCAGCAATGGTGTAAACATTTTCCTTATCGTTAAAAGCCACTGCAAAAACATTTTGACCAATTCCGCTTCGAAAGGCAAAATAATCATTGACAGTTCTTTTATATTTAGGAATTATTGCTTCTTGAGTCTCCTCAGAATATTTTAATGGATTTTTTATATCTGCCGAAAAACTAACTAAAAACGAATTATACCCTTGATTCAGCAATCGCGTATGTCCGTTGGAATGATGGGAATAACCTAATCCTGCTCGCCAATCTATGTTATCTGTTGAAAAAAGTTGATAATAGAAGTACATCCTATAGGCCCAAGTAATGTCCGTTGTAACGGCTCTGTTTTGAGGATTTGTTTCTGGGTGGAACTTCTTTGTAAAATAGGAAGCTCCCATAGCTGTAAGTATTTTGAAACGCTTGCTGCCGAATGCTTTAAATTCAATAAAAGGCGATACAGTTATAGCAATTCCCAGGCTATCCAAATTTCCAAAATCACTAACTCCAACGAAAAAGCCGGTCTTCGGGCCTTTTAGTTGTTGAGCCCATTGTTGTGGGTTGTTAGTGTGATATCGTCCAAAGTTTAAGACAAGCTGCTTTTGGAATTTAGTACTTGGAAAACCATCATTGGCTTCCATTGTTTTTCCGAAAAGAAATTCTGGTGTAAACGAAAAGGCATTTTTTTTCCAATTAGTTTCTGATTGACCAAATATGAATAATGGCAAAAACAGTAGGAAGATGGTTAGTTCGTTCTTCATTGGGCGCTGCAAGTAACAATTTCCTATTTAATTATAAAAATTTTAATCATACATTAGATAAAAATTTAAATACACGATTTGGAAAAAGTTGACAATTTTGTTGCTGAAATGGCTTCCGCAGCTTGGGGTTTACCTTTGTTGATACTATTAATAGGTGGTGGATTATATCTTTTAATCCGTATTCAATTTTTGCCGTTTCGATATTTGGGGCATGCGTTTGCAGTACTTCGTGGAAAATATGATAACGAAAATGATGAAGGGGAGATATCGCATTTTCAAGCGCTTACTACAGCACTTTCTGCAACGGTAGGGATGGGAAATATTGCCGGAGTCGCTGTCGCAATTGCGATTGGCGGTCCGGGAGCAGTATTTTGGATGTGGGTAAGTGCGATTGTTGGGATGTCGACCAAATTTTTCACGGCAACGCTCGCGATTCTTTATCGTGGTAAAGATAGCGAGGGGAAAATTCAGGGCGGTCCTATGTATTTTATAGTTGAAGGATTGGGAAAGAAATGGATGCCATTAGCTGTACTTTTTAGTGTTGCGGGTTTAGTTGGCGCCTTGCCAATCTTTAATGTAAACCAATTAACGCAGGCCATTAATGATATTCTTCTAAAACCGGCGGGTCTTTATAATGGTTTTCAAACGGATTTAATTATTGGTTTAATCTTGGCAGGCATCACTGCGATTGTAATTTTAGGAGGTTTGTCACGAATTAGTAAAACTGCTTCCAAGTTGGTGCCAGGAATGGTTGCGCTCTATTTCGTTTTGGTATTGATTATTTTAGGAATTCATATAGATGTAGTTCCAAAATATTTGGGATTAATCTTCACCGATGCTTTTTCGGCGAATTTCTATAAAGGCGATGCTTTTCTAGGTGGCGCAATTGGTGGGATTATCTTATTGGGAATCCGCCGAGGTGCGTTTTCAAATGAAGCGGGAATAGGTACAGCACCCATGGCTCACGGAGCAGCCAAGACAAATGAACCTATTCGTGAAGGTTTAGTAGCAATGTTAGGACCGGCCATTGATACATTGCTGATTTGCACTCTCACGGCTTTGGCAATTTTGGTTACTGGTGTTTGGCAAAGTAGTGATGCCAATGGGGTGAGCTTAACTGCTTCTGCTTTTGAAGAGAGTATCCCTTTCTTCGGAAAATATGGTTTGTTGGTTTGTATTATTGTATTTAGTATTTCGTCGGTTTTTTCCTATTCCTATTATGGAACTAAGTGTATGTCTTTTCTATTTGGTGCTAAAAATAAAGGAATTTATAATTACTTCTATATCACAAGTATTATCGTAGGTGCCACCACCTCATTAAGTATGATGATTAACTTGATTGACACTTTCTTTGCAATTATGGCGATACCAACAATGACCGCAACTATCATCCTTGCACCTAAAGTGATAAAGCAGGCAAAAATTTATTTTGAAAAATTAAAAAGCGCTCAATAGTAACCGTCCTTGAATTATTTATTCAAAATAACTAAAAGTTTCACCATCCTTAATATTCAAAAGAGTTTCATAAATAAGCTTAATTACGTTTTCCACATCATCGCGATGTACCATTTCAACGGTAGTGTGCATATAGCGAAGCGGCAGAGAGATCAAAGCGCTCGCTACCCCTTCGTTGCTGTATGCGAACGCGTCGGTGTCAGTCCCTGTAGCTCTCGAAAGTGCCGCTCTTTGGAAAGGAATCATTTTCTTTTCGGCAGTTTCAACTATTAGGTCTCTCAGTTTTTGCTGAACAGCAGGGGCATAGGCGATAACTGGTCCACAGCCAATCTCAGCAAGTCCCTGTGTCTTCTTATCAATCATTGGGGTAGTGGTATCGTGGGTAACATCCGTCACAATCGCGACATTAGGTTTAAGTCGATGTGCAATCATTTCGGCACCGCGAAGTCCGATTTCTTCCTGTACGGAATTGGTTATATAAAGTCCGAAGGGAAGTTTTTGTTTATTCTCATGTAGTAGTCTGGCAACTTCAGCAATCATAAAGCCGCCCATTCTGTTGTCTAAAGCACGGCACACAAATTTATCTTTGTTCAAGATATGGAATTGGTCGGGATAGGTGATAACGCAGCCAACATGAATCCCCATTTTTTCAACTTCCTCTTTGTCTTTAGCGCCCACGTCAATAAAAATATTGTCAGGTTTTGGAGCTTCTTCTTTTGTCTTATCTCGTGTATGGATCGCTGGCCAACCAAAAACTCCTTTTATAATTTCGTTTTTAGTGTGAATGTTTACAATTTTTGAAGGTGCAATTTGGTGATCGCTTCCTCCGTTTCTAATAACATATAGCAGTCCGTTGTCGCTAATATAATTTACATACCATGAAATCTCATCAGCGTGTCCTTCAATAACTACTCTAAATTTTGCTTTTGGATTTATAATCCCCACCGCTGTTCCATAAGTATCTGTAATAAATTCATCTACATAAGGTTTTAGGTATTCCATCCATAACTTCTGTCCGCCCCATTCGTAGCCTGTTGGTGAAGCATTGTTTAAGTATCGCTCTAAAAATTGAAGTGATTTGTCGTTTAATATTGAAGTAATCATAGTTTATTTTTATTCTGAAAAGATATGATTGGTAAAATTAGTAATTTCTTATTAAGAGGGGCAAGGCAATTTGCTTATTTTTGGAACGTTTTTGGATGATATACACCTTTTCATAAAACAAACTAGATGAAATTTTTTATACCTATATATATATACCTATTTTTTTTCGGTTTGCATTCAACTTATGGGCAGACGGATTTTGAATATTTAAAGAAAGAAAAGGATTCTTCGGAAGTAATGTATTATATAATAGAAGGAGATACTATTGCTCGTGAAATAATTGATTTGGATGAAGTGATCCTTCTGGATAAATTAAAATTCGGATCAGAGCAGGACAGAAGGCGTTATTTAATTCTTCGAAGGAAAACGCGGAAAGTTTATCCTTATGCTAAGCTAGCTTCGGAACGTCTTACTACGATGACCGAAAGATTAAAAACGCTGGATAAGAATAGAGACAAGAGAATATACACCAAGCGTGTGCAAAAATATGTAGAAGGTGAATTCTCGGATCAATTGAAGAAACTCACCCATACTGAAGGTCAAATTTTGGTTAAGCTCATTGATAGACAAACTGGTATCACAGCTTTTGAATTAGTAAAAGAGCTGCGTACGGGTTGGCGAGCATTTTGGTATAATACCACTGCTAACCTTTTTGAGATTTCGTTAAAAGAAGAATATCGCCCTTTCGATGTAAAGGAAGATTATTTAATTGAAGATATTTTAGAAAGATCATTCCAAGAAGGTAGACTTGAACGACAACTGCCGGCACATCCAATTGATTATCTAGATCTGAAGGCAAATTGGAATAAAAAATCTGTTAATAACTAATATATCAGAGTATTGTGTAGAATTTAGAAACATGGTATGTTTGTGGTTCGCTCTTTTATTTTTTAAGACTTATTTTCAAGCCGCGTTAGCTGCTATTGTAGAGAGTTATTATTATATCTGGGAAACGAGGTGAGTTTGAAAATTATCTTAATATTATTTTCCCATCTAAGTAATTTTCTTTCAGTGACTTGAAAGTGTGTTGAAAAGATAATGTAAAAAAGTTCTTTAAATAGTTTGCGGGGATGGAAAAGCGTTCTATATTTGCACCCGCTTAGAATAGGGCCTGTGGCTGTAGGTCGGGCGAGAACGTTCTTTTGGATTCTTTTTAAAATAGTTTATAAAAAGTATTGCCGGGTTAAAAAAGGGTTTTATATTTGCA
>CAJDWD010000014.1_pt1 | contig 14545 bp, 11 predicted proteins | sample 7391451 | NCBI WGS metagenome assembly CAJDWD01 (sample SAMEA7055716, study PRJEB34461) | soil metagenome | biome: terrestrial ecosystem; feature: Peninsula; material: soil | place: Antarctica | collected 2016
TTCATCAACGGCATCAATTGCCGCTTTAGCATTGCCAACTAATTGTTTTACGAAGGTATCATTTGGTTGCTCATCACCTTCACCTACAATCGGGAATGCGGCATCGTCCAAAACCACATATCCTTGGGTTACCCAATAAATGGGAGAACCGTAATACGGATATATAAACTCATTTGGATTTGTGGTATTCTGCGAAGCATTGTTTTTATCCTTGAATTCACGAGGATATGCCCAAAGAATCATAGGCATTTTTTCCTTCTTTTTTACGTCATAACCAATAGGTAAATACAAAGTACCTTCCAGCTCTAAACCATCATCGCGCTTATAAGTAATAACTTCTTTATGCACATTTTGAATACTTTTAAAAGGATTTTCGAAAGATGTTACAGGCGTTAAATCATCTTTTTTCTTAATATTTCTGAAGTAATAATTAGGGTATTCATTCTGGGATTCTATTCTTACCAAAATTTTTCCATTCTTCATGTCAATGGCAGAATTGAGGTTTTCAAGTTTGTCTGTGTATTTCGATTCATAAATACGTTTTGTTTTTTGTGTCTTCAAATTGAATTCATCGATAAAAGGAAATTGTCCTTTATCTGAAAAACCATCACCCATTAAGAAAGCATTTCCGTTTTCGATTTCCAGAACTTTTTCGTCATAATCATTTCGGCTAGTTACAAAATTTCCAGGGTCGCTATATTTATCCTGGTAGCTTCTGTCGAAAATAATCTTTGGTGTTTCTGAAGCATTTGAAGGATTGAAGATATAGCTCTTAGTGTTTCGGTCGTTCCACCAATAATCTGTAGCGATTGCCAAATTATTATTACCCCAAGTGATTCCGGAAAAACGATTTTTCGTCTTTAAAAGCAATCTTTCTTTTCCGTTGAAAGGAGCATTTAGTTCATAAACTGCATCACGATGATCAACCTTTACTTCTGGATCACCTTTGTCTAATGCTTCCGTCCAATATAATGATGCGGCTTTATCAGAACGCCAGCTCATACTACGTTTTCCCATTCGCGTTGCCATAAATCCTTTTGGTTCAACTTCATTCAGCGGGATGTCATTTACTTTTTGAATCAATTTTCCTTCGTTGTTATAGATATTGGTTTCAAAAGGGAATCTATAATAAGGTACTATATAGGAGAAAGGTCTTTTTAGCGAATTTACCATTACGTAACTTCCGTCTGGTGAAAACTTAAGATCATCATACATTGCCTTTGGAAGAAAATCGGAAACACTTCCATCCAATGAAATCTTTTTAACTTCTGAAAGTGCCAATTGCTCAAAGTTGTATTCGTCGTTAGGGCTGCTTAGCAAATCCTGATAGGTTCTGTTTTGTGCTTTTTCGCCATCGCTAACGGTTACTATTGGTCCTTCTGGAACTGCTTCGGAAGTGTTTATCAATTCTTTTCTGTCTTTCGGAATTACGTTTACTAAAAGTGTTTTACTATCTTTAAACCAATTGATGGGGTTTCCCATATTTGCATTCAGCTTTAAATTGCTAAGTTTTTTTGCAGTGGCTTTTTCAATATCTGCAAGCCAGAGGTGAACGCCATCTTCAGAAGTATTTAAAAAAGCAATCATTTTCTGATTTGGAGACATTGTGAAATTAGAAATTCTTGCGTTTTCAGGAATTCCCATTACTTGTCGAGCATCTTTCTCGGAAGCTTTTTTCACCTTAATATTATTGTAATAACGTGTTCTACTGCCGATGTTTGTTTTTGGGTTAATACGAAGTCCACCTAGGCGAAGTTCTGGTTCAGAAAGCTCGGCGATAGATTTATAAGCATCGCGATATAAAAGAACAACGTTTTCGCCTTTACTATCTATCCAAACGGAAGGAGCTAGAGGCGCATCTACAAGTTCCAGAATTTCTTTTGGTGGTTTTTGATAAGTTAGTTTTTCTTGCGCAACAAAATTTGCGGATAAGAGAAGAAACACAACAACTGCAATGAATTTTTTCATAGTAAAAATTTTAAGGTTTAAAGATATTCAAAATAAGCCTAACCCATTTGCTATGCGTGCATACTATATAAGCTAAGATTTGTTTCCTTGAAATGATGTATATACTTATCTTTCCGTTCTCTTTAAAATTGAAATAAATGTACACTTCAAAAATTACTGGCCTCGGATATTATGTTCCCGAAAATGTGGTTACCAATGATGATCTTTCAAAATTGATGGACACAAATGACGCCTGGATCCAGGAACGAACCGGCATAAAAGAACGCAGACATATAAAGAAGGGCGATGGCAATTCTACTTCCGTGATGGGAGTAAAAGCTGCAACTATAGCATTAGAACGTGCCAACCTTGTTCCGAATGATATTGATATGATTGTTTTTGCCACGCTAAGTCCAGATATGTATTTTCCAGGCGGTGGAGTTGAAGTACAGGAAATGATGGGAATGCGCACCATTCCAGCTTTGGATGTTCGTAACCAATGCAGTGGATTTGTATACGCAATTTCCGTTGCTGATCAATTTATAAAAACCGGGATGTATAAAAACGTTTTGGTAATAGGTAGTGAAAACCATAGTGGTGGATTGGATATGACAACTCGTGGACGAAGTGTTTCCGTGATTTTTGGTGATGGTGCAGGTGCTGTAGTTTTATCTAGAAATGAAACAGGAAAAGGTGGAATTCTATCAACCCATCTTCATAGCGAAGGAAAACATAAAGGGGAACTTTCGCTAGAAGGACCAACTACTCACCATTGGGTTCCTCAAATAATTGCTGAAAACCCGCAGGAAAATATTCCGTATTATCCTGTGATGAATGGGCAATTTGTGTTTAAGCACGCAATTGTTCGTTTTTCTGAAGTAATTCAGGAAGGTTTACAAGCCAATAATCTAGAAGTGAAAGACATTGATATGTTTATTCCGCACCAGGCTAATCTTCGCATTTCGCAATTTATTCAGCATAAATTAAAACTAACGGACGATCAAGTTTTCAATAATATTGAGAAATTCGGAAATACAACTGCGGCTTCTATTCCAATAGCACTAACAGAAGCTTGGGAACAAGGAAAAATTAAAGAAGGCGATCTGGTTGTATTAGCGGCTTTTGGAAGTGGCTTCACTTGGGGGAGTGTGATTATTAGATGGTAGAGCTTCGGTACGATTTAAGATTTGCCTTTCGGCAAACTTAAATCACTCAGCTGCCTTTGAAATGGAGTTTTAAAATTATAATTTGAACTTGTCAAATGAAGATTTCTTTAATTTCATTTAGGGTTAGGGTAAAAAATTAAAGAAATCTGAATCTCGATAAACTCTATAACTATAATTAGTAAATTAACATGAAAGCCTTTCAGCAAAACTGAAAGGCTTTTTCTTTTACCTAAAAAAGGTATAATTAGTTAAAGGCTAATTCAAATAAATTATAAAATGAAATCTTAGGTATCTATAATATAGACGAAGAAAAGCACTACTTAGTTTCACTACAATCCATCATTTAACAGAACAATAACATTCTAGATCTAAATAAACAAACCCGAAGCATTTGCCTCGGGTTTGAATCTCTACTGCAATAATCAACACTAACCATCAACGTAAAAACTCTCGCGGTAAAGAATAAATTTTAGATGTCTAATTGACTTCGATACTATATAGACGTTGAAAAAGATATTATGTTTCACTTCATATTTCTTTTTAACTAACATTTATGAAATCTTGATAAGTAGTATTGTATTTTTCCCAAAAAATATTATGATTAAAAAGACATTAGTACTCGGTGCCAGCTTAAACCCTAATAGGTATTCAAATCTTGCCATTAATCGATTGATCAATCATGGAAATATAGTGGAAGCCGTGGGTCTAAAAAAAGGAGAAGTCGCCGGAGTTTCAATTTCCACAGAAATGGAGGATTTCGATAATATTGATACTATCACCCTTTATTTAAATCCTAAGCGCCAAGTGGAATACTACAATTATATAGTTTCATTAAACCCCAAAAGAGTTATTTTCAATCCAGGTACTGAAAACCCTGAATTATATAAAATCCTTAAAGAAAACAACATTGAATCTGAAGTTGCGTGTACTTTAGTTCTTTTGGGAACGGATCAATATTAAACCTAAAAATGTAAGTGTGCCGTTCAGTATCAATATAAAAAAACCGAATTCGAAGTTTAAATATTCACTGGCAAGAAAACTTATTCCATAACCTAAAAAAGGTGTAGCGATAGCAACAGCAGGTACTAATTTATCTTTAACATTCCACTTTGTAAATAGGCCATAAGCATACAATCCTAATAGCGGCCCGTATGTATAGCCGGCAAATACAAATAGTTTTGAAATCACCGATTCGTTGGCAATAACATATTTGAATATTATTATTACAGCTATCAATAGAAGCGAAACCAATATATGAATCCGCTTTCGAAGACGCACTTGTTTCTTTTCGTCATATTTCTTTTCAATCTCCATAATATCGATACTGAAAGAAGTTGTCAATGCTGTCAATGCACTATCCGCACTACTGTAAGCAGCGGCAATCAGTCCTAGAATAAATAATATTGCAACCCCAATTCCGAATTCATTTCCTCCCGCAAGCGTAGGGAAAAGTTGATCTTTGTGAGCGTCTATTCCATTTTGTTCTGCATAAACCGTCAACAAAAGACCTAATACCAAAAAGACAAAATTTACAATTGTCAAAACAATAGTAAACCAAAACATGTTTTTCTGCGCATCTTTCAAGTTTCTGCATGTAAGGTTTTTTTGCATCATATCTTGATCGAGACCTGTCATTACAATTGCTATAAAAGCACCGCTAATAAACTGTTTCACAAAATGATCTCCAGATCTCCAATCATCGAAAAAGAAAATCTGGCTCATATCGCTATCAGCGACAAAAGTGAAAAGATTGGTTCCAGCCAAACCTAAATCTGATGCAACATAATACACAGCAACTCCCACGGCAACGAGCATAAACAAGGTTTGAAATGTGTCTGTCCAAACAATGGTTTTTATTCCGCTTTTAAAGGTGTAAAGCCAAATCAAAATAATGGTAATGGTAACAGTGACCCAAAAAGGTATATTTAAATCGTCAAAAACGAGACTTTGAAGAACTATAGCGACGAGGTAAAGTCGGAAACTAGCACCAATAACTCTGGAAAGTATAAAAAATGAAGCGCCAGTTTTATAGGAAGCTTTTCCGAACCTACTGTCCAAATAAGTGTATATGGAAGTTAAATTTAATCGATAATACAATGGAAGTAATACTGTTCCGATTACAGCGTAACCCACGATATATCCAAGAACAACCTGAAAATAACTAAACTTAGAAACTTCAACCCACCCTGGAACAGAGATAAATGTGACTCCGCTCAAGGAAGCTCCAATCATTCCAAAAGCCACCAAATACCAAGGTGATTGTTTTCCAGCCTTGAAGAAATCAGCATTACTACCTCCTTTGTTGGTTAAAAATGAAATTAATATTAATATTAAAAAATAACCAATAATTAAATAAAGGATATGTAGTGGTTGCATATATTTTGGACTTCCAGTTATGGTTTTGTAGGAGTAAAAATACAAAGATTGATTTCCCCAGCCTGTTTATTTTTAATACATTTGAAGACTCCGTACGAATTATCGTCTAACTATCTAAATATTAAAAAGATGCGTTTTAAATTACTATTACTTTTCGCCATGTTTTTTGGTGCTTTTGCAGGTCAGTCGCAATCAAGAGAATATCTTCAAATGATTGATGCTGGTACTTATAAAGTCCAAGAAGTTATTGACAATGCCGAGGCATACTTTGCCGATAAAGAAAAAGGCCGCGGATCCGGCTACAAACAATTTAAGAGATGGGAGTACAACGCCCTTAGAATGGTAAAAGAAGATGGATATCTTCCCACAACCGAAGAGCGTTTAAGCGAACTTGAGCGTTGGAATGCAAATTTGAACAACTCAGCCCAAAATAGAGTAGCCCTTAATGACAACTGGGAAGAACTAGGCCCAAAATCATGGAATGCTACTTCTGGATGGAATCCAGGTGTTGGAAGACTTACTGGTCTTTCCATTGAAGAAGGAAATGAAAACCACATGATTGTTGGTGCAAACACAGGTGGAGTTTGGAAAACTACGGATGGTGCCCAAAATTGGACTCCTTTAAATGATTACTTTTCTAATCTTTCTGTATATTCTGTAACTATCCATCCTACAAATGCAAGTACTTACTTTTTTGGTTCTACAAATGGTAAAATATTTAAATCGACTAATTCAGGATCTACTTGGGATTTACTTGGAACAGTAGGAAATAGCATCGTAAACAAAATTGTTATAAATCCAACAAATGCTAATATGATCTTCGCCTCATCAGAGAATGCTGGTATATATAGATCTATGGACGCTGGTTTAACTTGGACAAAAATCAATTCCGATAACAGAGGTTATGATATTGAATTTAAGCCTGGTGATCTTTCTGTAGTTTATGCTTCAGGAAGTGGGTTTCATAAATCTACAGATGGCGGAGCAACATTCACAACTATTAATGGTTTCGCTGCTGGACCAAAAATGATTGGAGTTTCTCAAGATAATCCTGATGTTGTATATGTACTTGAAGCTGCCAACGGTAGATTCGGTGGTTATTACAGCTCTAATAATTCTGGAGCGAGCTTTACTAAGTTGAACCATGCGGGAATGAACTATTTTGGTTATAGCACAACTGGAAACGACAACAACGGGCAAGCTCCTAGAGATATGGCGATTGCTGTAAACCCAACAAACGTTAATGAAGTGCATATTGCAGGTATCAATACTTGGAGATCCATGAATGGAGGAGTAAGTTTTTTACCTACCTCAGATTGGGTTCCTGGAAATGCAGCTTCCCAGGGTATTGGTTATTGCCATGCTGATGTGGATGATCTTATGTTCTATGGAACAAAGCTTTATGCCGTAACTGACGGTGGCATTTTTAGAGTGAACGATACCGGTAGTATTACCCCAAACTACTATGAAGACCTTACGGGTGGTTTAGGAATTCGTCAATTTTATAAAATTGGTGTTTCTCAAACGTCTGAAGTAGTTGTTTCAGGAGGTTCCCAAGATAATGGAACATCTTTTTTCAAAACTGCAACTGGTTGGAAAGATTGGCTAGGTGCAGATGGAATGGAAACATTTATCGATAAAACAAATCCTAATCTACTTTTCGGAACAAGTCAATTTGGTTCAATGTACCGATCTATGAACGGTGGAACTACATACTTGAATATCAACTCACCTGGAGGTAATTCTGGAAACTGGGTTACACCATTTGAACAAGATCCTGAATTGGTAAACACAATTTATGTGGGATATAAATTTGTATATAAATCTACCAATCTTGGTGGAACTTGGACTGTAATATCACAAGATTTTGTTGGAAATTTAGATAACTTAAAAATTGCTCCTTCAAACAACCAAGTAATGTATGTATCAAGAGGAGCATTTATGTACAGAACTGATGATGCAGGTGCAACAGATTGGGAACAATTAGCATTTCCTGGTGGAACTATAAACTCTATCGCAATCCATCCTACAAATCCGCTTAAAATTGCCGTTGCAGTTAATAGTGCAAACCGCGTTATGGTTTCCGAAGATGGCGGCACCACTTGGATAAATTACAAAAAGAATCTTCCTGATTTTAGTTCTTTGGCAGTGATTTGGGATAATAACGGAGAAGATGGACTTTATTTGGGAATGGATTTTGGAATCTATTATATCGACAATACGTTTTCAGATTGGCAGCCGTTCAATAACTTATTGCCAAATGTAATGATCAATGAATTTGATATCAACAAAACAACAAATACGCTTTATGCCGCTACTTATGGAAGAGGTCTTTGGGCATCTCCTTTGGTTGAAGGAACGGCTGGTATTGTAGATTTGATGTCTGGAACTGTAAATATTTATCCGAATCCTGCAACTTCAGAAATTACAATTGCTTTGCCTAAATCAATGAACGCTGAAATACGAATTTTTGATATTAGCGGAAAACTTCTCGTTTTTGAAGCTCAAACTTTAGTAAACAGCAAGCATAACGTAAATGTTTCATCACTTACAACTGGCGTATATTTTGTGCGTATCAATAGTGAAGAAGGAACAGTAACAAAAAAACTTCTTATAAATTAATCGCCCTTATATCCCCCGCCCCTAAAAGGGTTAAGCAATGTTTTTCTCTATTTTTTTTCAGAGGTATTGCTCCCTTTAGGGCTGGGGAATAGGACAGGTAGGAATGCTTCAGGAAAAGTCTCTTTTTCTGAAGCATTTTTTTTAACTTCGCGGCAGGAATTATGCTATGGAATTTTCTTCAAAACTTCTTGAAAATGCGGTAAACGAAATGTCTCAACTCCCAGGAATTGGAAAGCGGACAGCTTTAAGGTTGGCATTACATTTATTGAAACAACCCAAGGAACAATCACAAAAATTGGCAGCTAGTTTGGTAAAAATGCGCGAGGATATAAATTTTTGTGCAAACTGTCATAATATTAGCGATACAAAACTTTGCGAAATATGTGCCAATCCACGTCGCGATTCTCAATTAGTTTGTGTAGTTGAAGATATTCGCGATGTTATGGCAATTGAAAACACAAGCCAGTATCGTGGGCATTATCACGTTTTAGGAGGTAAGATTTCGCCAATGGACGGTATTGGTCCTGGCGATCTTAGCATTCCTTCACTTGTCGAAAAAGTGAAAACTGGCTCTGTTAACGAAATTATTTTTGCGCTGAGCTCTACTATGGAAGGAGATACCACAAACTTTTATATCTATAAACAAATAGAAAACTTTAAGATAATCACGACTACTATTGCTCGCGGAATTTCAGTTGGCGATGAACTGGAATATGCAGATGAGGTTACATTGGGAAGAAGCATATTACACCGAATTCCCTTTGAATCTTCACTGAAAAGTAACTAGCTCTTTAAGTGGTTTTTTACAATTAATAAATAAATTGAAGATAATCCAAAACTTACAGGAATTGGAAAGTGAACTTCCTGTGGATTGCACTGATCTTTCTCTTTCTTAAAATATTTTTCAATCATGAAACTTTCCGTTGTTATTCTCAATTATAATGTGCGCTATTTTTTGGAACAGTGCATTCTTTCCGTCCAAAAGGCGATTAAAAACCTAGATGCGGAAATTATTATTATAGACAATGATTCAAAAGATGATAGTTGTGAAATGGTAAAAAGCAATTTCCCCACGATTACTTTAATCGAAAACAATGAAAACGTGGGTTTTAGCAAAGCGAATAATCAAGCCGTTGCGGTTGCAAAAGGAAAATATATATGTATTTTAAATCCAGATACTGCCGTTGCGGAAGATACCTTCACCCAAGCTTTCAAATATTATGAAAGTATTGAAAATATTGGAGCACTAGGAGTTTATCTCATGGATGGAACAGGCAATTTTTTACCTGAAAGTAAAAGAAACCTCCCAACGCCGAAAGTCTCATTGTTGAAACTCACGGGTTTCGATAAAAAATATTACGCAAGCCATCTTACCGAAACTTCAAAAGGTGAAGCCGAAGTTTTAGTAGGTGCCTTTATGCTTTTAAAAAGAAGTATTTACGAAGAGGTTGCCGGTTTTGATGAAGACTATTTTATGTATGGTGAAGACATAGATCTTTCCTATAAAATCACCAAGGCTGGCTATAAGAATCATTATTTAGGAACTACAACGGTTTTACATTACAAAGGTGAAAGTACCCAAAAAAATGATATCTATTTTGATAGGTTTTATGGAGCAATGCAGATTTTCTATAAAAAACATTTCAATAAAAGTGTATTGTTGGAAAGCTCTGTATCTGCAGGAGTTGCTTTAGCCAAAAAAGCACGTAGATTTTCTTCTGAAGGGAAATTAAAAAAATCCTACAAAACCGAAAAAAGTTATTTTTTCACAGAGAATATTGAGCTTCTCGAAAAGCTTTCAGAAGCTACTTCAACTGTGTTTCAAATGGCTTCAAAACATGTGCATTCACAAATTGTTCTTAGTAATAGTTTATTTGTCTTTGATGCTGAATATATTTCTTATGAGGAAATATTCACATTAATGAAGCAGTTAAAAAACAAAGACAATCTTTTCCGAATTAGGCCTAGCGGTTGTAATTTTATAATTGGAAGTGACCAAAGCGACGAAAAGGGTGGAGTAGTTATTTTTTAAGAAATTTGAAACATTAAACGAACAAATTTTAACTAATTTTGCAAGGTTTTAAAAACGGGCTTTTAAGCCTACCAAACAAGACATTGATATAATATTATGGCAAGATTTGAATTGAAACTACCCAAGATGGGCGAAAGTGTTGCAGAAGCAACTCTTACAAACTGGTTAAAAGAAGTGGGCGATACCATTGAGGCTGATGAGGCCGTACTGGAAATCGCTACTGATAAAGTGGATAGTGAAGTGCCCAGCGAGGTAGACGGTGTGTTAGTTGAAAAACTTTTCAATGTTGATGATGTCGTGCAAGTGGGACAAACCATCGCCATTATTGAAACAGAAGGTGGAAGTACCGAAATCCCAAAAACCGAAACCAAAGCTGTTCCGGAATCTACTGAAGCCGCATCAGACGCCGTAAAAGAAGTTGAGAGTCAATTTGAAATCGCTAAACAAGCAGTTCAAACTCCAATTGAAAATAAAGGGGATCGCTTTTATTCTCCTCTAGTTAAAAATATTGCAGCTCAGGAAAATATTTCGCAAACAGAACTGGACGGAATCTCAGGTGCAGGAAAGGATGGCCGCGTTACCAAAAACGATATTTTGGCTTATGTTGAAAATCGTTCTTCTGGAAAATCACAGGATCTAAAATCACAAACTGCGGTTGGTGCGCAAAGCCAGCCAACGGCAACAGAATCTTCAAAACCAAAAGCTGCAGTTTCTGTAGGTGGAGAAGACGAAATAATAGAAATGACCAGAATGGGCAAACTTATAGCTCATCACATGGTTGAAAGTACACAAACCTCAGCACACGTTCAATCGTTTGTTGAATGTGACGTTACTAATGTTTGGAACTGGAGAAATAAAGTAAAAGGTTCCTTCGCCAAACGCGAAGGAGAGACCTTAACCTTCACTCCAATATTTATGGAAGCCGTTGCAAAAGCCTTAAAAGACTTTCCAATGATGAATATTGCTGTTGATGGAAATAATATCATTAAGCGCAAAAACATAAACCTTGGAATGGCAGCTGCCTTGCCAGATGGTAATTTAATTGTACCGGTTATTAAAAATGCCGATAGATTAAATCTACTTGGAATGAGCAAAGCCGTAAACGACCTTGCAAGCAGAGCTCGTGAAAATAAACTTAAACCAGATGATATTTCTGGCGGAACCTACACAGTTACTAATGTAGGAACATTCGGAAGTATTATGGGAACACCTATAATCAATCAGCCACAAGTTGGTATTTTGGCTTTGGGCGCAATCCGTAAGGTACCAGCGGTCATTGAAACTCCAGATAATTCAAATAAATTATAATGAAAAAGGGGATTTTGAATTTCAAATCCCCTCTTTCTTTTTATATGTTTTTTCATAACTTCAATAAAAAATATCTTTGTTGAAATAATACAAAACGATGGAACTTAATTTAAAAAAACCAATCTCATACGTGGCGGATAAATCCAGAAATGCCTATTCCAGCAGAAACTACTGCTATACACGGAATTACAGATGAGATGGTTGCTAACGAACCAACATTTAAGGAATTGGCAACAAAAGTTTACGCATTGATAAAGGACAGCGACCTAGGAGGATTCAATTCCAATCGTTTTGACATTCCTTTATTAGCGGAAGAATTACTTCGCGCAGAAGTAGATTTCGATATGAAAAAAGCTCTTTCAGTGGATGTGCAAACTATTTTTCATAAAATGGAAAAACGCACTCTGGAAGCTGCTTATAAATTCTACTGTGATAAGGATTTAAAAGATGCCCATAGTGCAGCAGCAGATACAAATGCCACTTATGAAGTTTTAAAGTCACAACTTGATAGATACCCCGATTTACAAAACGATATTAGCTATTTGGCAGATTTCAGTTCGCATAAAGACCATGCAGATTTTGCTGGTTTTATAAGTTATAATGAAGATGGAGTGGAAGTGTTTTCTTTCGGAAAATATAAAGGAAAACTAGTAACCGAGATTTTAGAAAAAGATTCTGGTTATTTCGGATGGTTGTTAAATGCGGATTTTCCTCTTTACACAAAACAGGTTTTAACACGTATCCGACTTCAAAAGTTAAATACAAAATTTTAGAATCAAGATGAAAATAATATGTATCGGTCGAAATTATGCAGACCATATCAAGGAACTTGATAGCGCTAAACCGTCAGAGCCAGTTGTTTTTTTAAAACCAGATACTTCAATTCTTTTAAAGAAACAACCTTTTTTCATTCCAGAATTTTCAAATGATGTTCATCACGAAGTTGAATTGTTGGTTCGAATAAATAAAATAGGTAAACACATTGATCGGAAATTCGCTCATAAATATTATGACGAAATCGGTCTAGGAATAGATTTCACTGCTAGAGATTTACAGGCAAAATTGAAAAAAGAAGGTCTGCCTTGGGAAAAGGCGAAAGCTTTTGATGGCGCCGCAGTCGTAGGAAATTTCCTAAATAAAGAAGGGTTTGATGATTTAAATAATATTGAATTTAGCTTAAACCGCAACGGAAAAGTGGTGCAAAAAGGCAATTCAATGCTGATGATGTGGAAAATAGATACTTTAATCGAGTATGTTTCAAAATATTTTACTCTGAAAATTGGCGACATTATCTTTACAGGAACCCCAGCGGGAGTAGGTAGGGTTGAAGCGAATGATGTGTTGCGTGGTTATATTGGTGAAACAGAAATGTTTTCGATAAAAGTAAAATAGAATGACAAAGTATTATACACGGGAAAACCTAGAAGATATTGCCGAAGGAGATCAAGATTTCATAACGATTTTGGCCAAGGCATTTCTCGATGAAATTCCACCCGACCTTAATTCTATGATGGAAGCCATCCAAAATGACAATAGAGAATTGGCTTACCAATTTGCCCATAAAATGAAGCCAAATATCGAGATGTTCGGTATTGATGCTCTTAAAGATATTACCAGTATTGAAATCTGGTCTAAAACTTCTAAAAATAAAGTCTCCGTAATGCCACATCTTGAAAACGTTATTTCTATGTTGAATCACGTATTTATTGAATTGAGGCAAGATTTCCAATAATAAAAATGCTTGCAGAAATTATAACCATAGGCGATGAGATTCTCATCGGCCAGATTGTTGATACAAATTCAGCCTTTATCGCAAAGGAGTTGAACCAAATTGGAATAAAAGTTTATCAGATTACTTCTGTTCAGGATGATCGAACCCATATTTTACAAGCTTTTGACGCAGCCCAAAAACAAGTTGATCTTGTTATAGTAACAGGAGGTTTGGGCCCTACAAAAGATGATATTACAAAACAGTGCTTTTGCGATTATTTTGATGATATTTTGGTCGAAGATCCTAATGTGATTGAGAATATAAAACACCTTTTTCAAAAATATCAGCTCAATAAACCTTTGCCTGCCAATTTCCAACAGGCAATGGTGCCTTCAAAAGCTACCGTACTAAACAACCTTCAGGGCACCGCTCCCGGCATGTGGATGGAGAAAGACAATATTGTTTTTGTCTCCTTACCAGGTGTGCCTTATGAAATGCGTCATTTGCTAAGAGAGGAGGTTTTACCTAGAAGTATAGCACGTTTTAAAAGACCATTTATTTATCATAAAACACTTTTAACTTATGGAATGGGTGAAAGCGGTATCGCAGAAAAAATTGAGGACTGGGAAAATGCTTTGCCAGAAAATATAAAATTGGCATATTTACCATCTTTGGGAAAAGTTCGTTTGAGACTATCCTCTAGTGGTGAAAATGAAACCTTGTTGCAGGAAAGTATTGATAGTAGGATGGAGGTGCTTCGTGAGATGCTTTCAGATATTGCTATTGGCTTTGAAGATGAAACAACCATTGTTGGAAGGATCGCCCATATTTTGAATCTGAATAATCAAACTTTAAGTTTAGCTGAAAGCTGTACTGGTGGATCAATTTCGGAGCAAATTACCGCTGAGGCCGGTGCTTCTTCCTTTTTCTTTGGTAGCATTGTACCTTATAAAACGGAACTAAAAACAAAAATTTTAGGTGTTCCAGAAGGACTGATAAATGAACATTCAGTGGTTAGTATTGAAGTTGCAGAAAGCATGGCGATTAATTGCTGTAAGCTTTTTGACACAGATTATGCTATAGCCACCACCGGAATAGCTGGTCCTACAAAAGGAGACGGCGTAGATGAGGTAGGTACGGTTTGTATTGCAATTGCTTCTCCAAAAGGGGTGATTTCAGAAAAATTTGGATTTGGTAATGATCGTTATCGCGTTATCGAAAAGACTATAAATAAGGCGTTTGAGATGCTTTTGAAAGAAATTTCAAAAAACTGATTTCCTTTTCTTGTACATACCAAAAGAATTACTTAAATTTGCACCCTGTTTTAAAATAACTAATTAAAGTTAAAGAAATGTCAAGAGTTTGTGAACTTACCGGAAAGAA
>CAJDWD010000148.1_pt1 | contig 14446 bp, 14 predicted proteins | sample 7391451 | NCBI WGS metagenome assembly CAJDWD01 (sample SAMEA7055716, study PRJEB34461) | soil metagenome | biome: terrestrial ecosystem; feature: Peninsula; material: soil | place: Antarctica | collected 2016
TATCAAATACATTCATGGCCAACTTAATGCAATCGACAGGTGTTCCATTACAAACATAGGTGGTTACGTTCTCTTCTTTTTTATATAAAAAGTAACGTAATGGATTGATAGATGTAATGGCGCTCGACATCCCTGATTGTGGTTGGTCGGGAGCAAACACAACAATGTCAGCTACTTCTTTTAAGTATTCAGTTAAAACACGAATTCCTCGTGCACGAAATCCATCATCATTTGTAATTAATATAAGTGGTTTTTTCTTATCGGTCATAATTATTATAATTTTTGTGTTGCACAAAAATAGTAAAATATAAGGGTTTTCATTTACCCAAAAATGTTATATAATGGTTAAATCAGAATAAGCAGATGCTGGGAATCAAGTTTTCACTATTTTTTGTTAGAAAAATATGTATCTTTACATTTACTAATTAACAAAAAACTATTTACAAAAATGAAAAAGACAGCTCTTTATTTGCTTATAATGATTTTTTCATCGTTTTCTTTCGCTCAGGAAGTGAAACCTGTGAAAAATGTAATTCTTATGATTCCTGACGGAACATCCATTGGCGTTTATTCTGCGGCTCGCTGGTATAAAGTTTATAATGACATGGGTGATAATCTTCATATAGACCCATTTTTGACTGGAACTGTCTCTACGTTTTCATCAAATGAACCTATCGGAGATTCTGCACCCACAACTTCAACTTATATGACCGGTATACCTTCGCGTGCAGGTTGGGTTGCAACATATCCTCTTGTGGATCCTGGTAATGACCTTTATGCATTGGATTCAACTATGGCTTATCAACCTCTTGCGACAATTTTAGAAGCATCGCGCATTGAAAAGAACAAAGCCACAGGATTGGTTGTAACCTGTGAATTTCCGCACGCAACTCCGGCAGATTGCTCTGCCCATTACTACAAGCGAGGCAATTATAATGCTATTGCACCGCAAATGGCCTATCAAAATTTAGATGTTATGTTTGGCGGTGGAAATGGTATTTTAACTGATGATATTAAACAGCATTTTAAAAATAACGGTACAACTCTTATTCAAGATGATCGCAGTGCTATGCTAAACTATAATGCTAATAATCCTGTTTGGGCACTTTTTGGCGATAGAGCATTGCCTTTTGATATAGATCGCAATCCAGAAAAAGTTCCATCTTTGGCCGAAATGACACAAAAAGCACTTGACATTTTATCAGAAAAGGAAAATGGTTTCTTTTTAATGGTGGAAGGAAGTCAGGTGGATTGGGCTGCTCACGCAAATGATCCTGTTGGAATCATAACCGAATTTATTGCTTTTGATGAAGCTGTTGGTAAGGTGATGGAATTTGCTAAAAAGGATGGCGAAACTGCTGTAGTTATTCTATCCGATCATGGGAATAGTGGATTTACTATTGGTAAAAGTGGATGCAAAGGAAAAACGTTGAGTCATTTATTTGGACCAGTATCCAAATTTAAATTGACTTCATCGGGTATTGAGGCAATGCTTGTTAAGACGAAACCTGAAAACATGAAGGAAGAGTTCAAGAAGTATACAGAAATTGATCTTACCGATGATGAATTGAAAACATTGCTTACTTCCAAAAACTACAAAGAAGGAGATTATACAGAAGTTGCAAACAGCCCAAGTTTACAGAATAACATCATCAATATAATGAACTCAAAAATGTGTTTTGGATTCACAACTGGAAGTCATACAGGTGAAGAAGTGCTGCTTGCAGCTTATCATCCTGATGGACATGTTCCAATGGGACATCTTAAGAACACCGAAATAAATGATTATCTCTTTAAAGTATCTGGTCTGAAAATGCCTCTTCCGGAAATGACGCAACGAATTTTTGCAAAACATTCAGAAGTTTTTGTCGGATTGAATTATTCGATCGACAAAAAGGATACAGATATTCCGGTATTGGTTGTGAAAAAAGGACGTAATACGTTGGAAATACCAGCCTTTTCTTCTGTAGGTAAATTAAATGGAAAACCTTTCGATTTAGGATCAGTTACTGTTTATATTGATAAGAACGATACGTTTTATTTGCCAAGCAACATGGCTGAAAAATTGAAATAACAACAACATTTATATTAATAACTTAAAAAAAGCCCGTATTTCGGGCTTTTTTTGTTTTCTAAAAATTTGACTTAGGAGCTATTACTCAATATCTCCCGCAAAAGAGATTGTTTGCCTGTCTCTGTCGTGTACATTTAATCGGGCAGTTCCGTTATCCCACAAATCAAAATAAAGTGTAAAAGGACGTGGTGTGTCTTTGGTGAGAATAGTCACCAACCAGTTTCCTGCTTTCTTACCTTTCAGAATTTCATATTCAAATTTGGTGCTTGTAAATTTTATTCCACCTTCCCTGGAATCCATTGGAGCAGAATAAGCTCTTCCATAAAACGGTAAATATGCCACTACTGTGTCCGGAGAAATTTTTACGTCGTAATAGGGTGACAGATAAACAGAACCATAATTTTGTGGATATGCATATGTTGCATTAAATTTAAATTTAAGATTTGAAATTTGCTCATTCAAAAGCTCCGCTTTTTTTGCTTTTTCTGCAGAAGACTGAGTTACTCCACAACTAAGCAATAAAATATTTAGGGTAATAAAAACTAGAGCGATTAATCTGTTTTTTGGTTTCATAATAGACCTTCTTTGTATTAAAATAAAAATAAAGTATTAGGTGTTCTTTTTATAAAACACTTAAGAGAGTCTATTTGTTATAAAAACTTTCACATAAATAGAGGAAAAGCTATAAGATGACTTAAGACAAACAATAGAAAGCCACAAAAAATAATGCCAAACGAATAAACTTGCCATTTTGAGCTTGTATGGGAATAGTAGTGAGCTATGATGAAGGAAATAAAAGCTACAATTAAATAAACGAAAAAAAGTGATTCTCTCCAATAAAGGAAATTCAATAAAAAACTGCAGATTACTATTAAAATTATAAATGATAATGTTTTTTGTGCTAGCACGCGTTCTCGTCTGAAGACCTTTGCATCCAATACAATAAACACACCTGATAAGAAAATCAACAACCCTATACCGATCCACTTCATCAAAGAAAAATGAGGTAGCGACAATTCTATTTTTTCCAAATATGAAAATGGAATGACAAACGACTGTATATCATAAAAAATGAAGTAAACTCCTGCTACATTCCAGAATACAAGAAAAAAGCCAATAAGGAGTGCAAGAAAAGACCTTAGTCTAAACCCGTACATTGAAATTTCACCATACCACCAAAGGGGTAATAAAAAAAGAGCGTAGCTCTGAAAGATGGCGGCTAAGGCAATTAACACTCCCGATTTAAAAGCAAAGACTTTAGGAGAATGGTGCTGATAAGAGTGCAGTAGGGGGAATAAAGAAAAGAGAATGAAAACTATGCTTATATAATTTGGAGACATCGGTAAGAAAAGCGGATGAACACTGAAAAGGAATACCAATAATGAAAAAGGAAGTGCTGTTCTGAACCGAATTAAGCTAAACCGAAGATTTAGTTGAGAAATAATATATGCAATTGCGAAAATTGAAATGGTGCTCGCAGCCAATGATATCCAAGAGTTTGCAAAAAAAGGAGATATTAAATCCCAAATAAAACTGGTTGGATATTCCTGGGGTTCAACTTTTATTGTTAAAAATAAAGCCAACCGCATGATAACAGCTAAAATTGCTATTACAATTGGAGTGAAGCGAGACTCTACTATATTCCTCTTAAAACTTCTGACAAATTGATTCATCAAAAAAACATTTTATGAATTACAAATCAAATCCAATGTCTTTGCGGTAGTATTTTTTATCAAATGATATCTTTTCAGCAATTTTAAAAGATTTCTTTAAAGCATCTTGCTTGTTTTCACCAAACGAAGTGAGTGCTATTACCCGGCCACCAGCTGTATATATGCTATCTTCTTTTGTTACTGTTCCAGCATGAAAAACTAAAGTCTCTTTAATCATTTCCAAACCTTTAATTTCCTTGTCTTTCTCGTAAGCTTCGGGATAACCACCTGACACCAACATGATAGTTGCTGCAGTTCTCTTATCAATGGTTAGTGATCTTTCGTTCAGATTGCCTTGTGCAACTCCTTCGAGAAGATCCACAAAATCTGATTCAATTCGCGGCACAACTACTTCAGCTTCCGGATCTCCCATTCGAACGTTGTATTCTATTACAAACGGTTCGTTATTTACACTTATCAGACCTATAAATATGAACCCTTTATATTCTATCTCTTCTTTTATCAAACCCTGAACTGTTGGTTCAATAATTTGATTTTTTACTTTGTCCATGAATACTTCGTCTGCAAACGGAACAGGAGAAATCGCACCCATCCCACCTGTGTTTAATCCTGTATCTCCTTCTCCAATGCGTTTGTAATCTTTCGCAACCGGCAAGATTTTATACGATTTCCCATCGCTTAAAACAAAAACGGAACATTCTATACCAGATAGAAACTCTTCAATCACAACTGTTTGACTTGATTGTCCAAACATCCCGGAAAGCATTTGATTCAATACATTAATTGCATCCGACATATTGTCCAAAATTATCACGCCTTTTCCTGCAGCCAATCCATCTGCTTTTAAAACATAGGGTGGAGACAATGTTTCTAAAAACTGCCGTCCTTCCTCAATATTTTCTTTGGTAATACTTTTGTATTTTGCTGTAGGGATGTTGTGGCGAATCATAAATTCTTTTGCAAACTTTTTGCTTCCCTCCAGTTTTGCTCCTTCTTTGGAAGGACCAATAACAGAGATTCCTTTCAATTCAGAATCCTGAAAGAAAAAATCGTAAATGCCATTCACGAGTGGATCTTCAGGACCCACCACTACCATCTGAATATTTTTCTCTAAAACGAATCGTTTAATGGCAGAGAAATCAGTAGTCATTATGGATACATTTTCTCCTACCAAATTTGTACCTGCATTGCCGGGTGCAATGTAAAGTTTGTTTGTTTTTTTACTCTGTCTTATTTTCCAAGCAAGCGCATGCTCGCGTCCACCGGAACCAAGAATAAGAATGTTCATCTGTTTGGTTATATTAGTTGTGTCCGTAAAATTGAATTTTGTGAATCAAACCATTAATGCAAGAAACCTCTCACTTAGGGTTTGATATCTAATGATATCTAACACAAAGCTACTAAAAATTGTGGAAAGTGTTCCTATCACTTAAGTTCTTACTCAAAAAAAAGTATCTTTGTTAAAAATATTATTTCACATGACTATAAATAAGATAACGACTCTTTTTGATATTAAATATCCAATTATTCAAGCAGGGATGGTATGGTGCAGTGGTTGGCGATTAGCTTCTGCTGTAAGCAACGCCGGTGGATTGGGAATTATCGGAGCAGGTTCAATGTACCCGGATGTGTTGCGGGAACACATTATAAAATGTAAAGCTGCGACAAAAAAGCCTTTCGGAGTGAACGTTCCATTGATGTATCCTCAAATTGAAGAGTTAATGCAAATTATAATGGAAGAGAAAGTTCCGGTTGTGTTTACATCGGCAGGTAATCCAAAAATATGGACATCGAAACTTCAGGCAGAAGGAATTAAAGTTGCTCATGTAGTTTCTAGTACTAAATTTGCATTGAAATCTCAGGAAGCGGGAGTGGATGCTATTGTTGCAGAGGGATTCGAAGCAGGAGGTCATAATGGCAGGGAAGAAACAACTACACTTACTCTTATTCCACAAGTACGTGATGCTGTCGATTTGCCATTAATTGCTGCCGGAGGTATTGCTGATGGCAAAAGTATGTTGGCAACCATGGCATTGGGTGCTGATGGTGTGCAAGTGGGAACTCGTTTTGCTTTAACAGACGAAAGCTCGGCGAGCGATGCTTTTAAAAATAGATGTTTAAGACTTCCCGAAGGAGATACCATTTTGTCATTGAAAAAAGTAAGCCCTGTGCGATTAATTAAAAACGAGTTTTTCCAACAAGTACAGGAAATGGAACATCGCGGCGCATCCGATGAAGAGTTAAGAGAGCTGTTGGGTCGCGGGCGTTCAAGAAAAGGCATCTTCGAAGGAGATTTGGCAGAAGGGGAGTTGGAAATTGGACAAGTTGCTTCGTCTGTTCACTCAATAATACCTGCACATCAGGTAATAAAAGAGATGATTGATGAATTCAATGAAATTTCAGAAAGAATGTGCAAGTTGAGATTTTGAGATATTAATATTATTTTAAACTCACAAAAGACAACTCTCTGTTATCACTTGATCATCAAAAATTTCAGAAAACACCCAAGTAATTTAGGTGATACTTCAACAGATTTTCTCTCAGTGGTCTAAAGAATCTTTCTTCTTTTGATCTTTCTCTCATTGTATTGAGGTGGTTTTTTCATGTTTTTGGATTTTCTAACGCATAAAGGCTACTTTTTTGCTCATAAAGTGTACTGTTTCATATTTATGTGTTACTTTTGTGCTGTTAAATTTAAAATGCAAATTTCGATGTCACTATTTTTGTTGAAAAAGCTAATTGATAATTGATTACAGTGGACATCGCTGTAATATAAAAAATAAGAATGAAGAATTTAAGTTACTCTTTAGGCATGAGTATGGCAACCCAGCTTATGCAAACAGGATTAGAGAACCTAGATGTAGATGCTTTCGTGAAAGCTTTTACTGGAATTATGAAAGATGAAGATCCTTCCATGTCATTGGAAGAAGCAACAAAACACATCCAAGCATACTTTAGTGCAAAACAAAACGAAATACAAGAAATGAATAAACAAACTGGAGAACTTTTTTTAGCAGAAAATAAGAAAAAAGAAAACGTAATTGCTTTGCCGAGTGGTTTACAATATGAAGTATTGACAGAAGGAAATGGTGAAACCCCATGCGCTACTGACAAAGTAAAATGTCACTATCACGGAACTTTGCTTGATGGCACGGTTTTTGATAGTTCTGTAAATAGAGGGCAACCTGCCGTTTTTGGTGTAAATCAAGTTATCAAAGGTTGGGTAGAAGCTTTACAGTTAATGTCAGTGGGAGCAAAATGGAGACTATTTATCCCTTCACATTTAGCTTATGGCGAGCAAGGTGCAGGTAATGATATTGAACCAAACTCAGCTTTGATTTTTGACGTTGAGCTCTTAGGAATTGAAAAATAATCGTTTTAATAAAAAATATAAAAAAGAAAAATTTAAACCTTTAAACAATGAAGAAAATTAATCTAAATGCATTTTTTGCATTAGCTATTGGGAGTTTAATGTTTGTTTCTTGTGGAAACAGCGCCACTCCAAAAGCATCTTTAAAAACAGAACTGGACTCTATTTCTTATGCGTATGGTGTTAACTTGGCAGACCAAGGACTTATGCAATATTTAGAGCAATTAGGCGTGGTTGAAAGCACATCTAATTTAGAGTATGAATATCAGATGAAAATTTCTGCTGCAGATTCGACTGAGAAAGTGAATCTAGAGAAAGAATTAAAATCAAAAATTGATGCATTGAATAAAACTAATGCACCTAAATTGAATGAGTTTTTGAAAGGTCTGAAAGAATCAGTAAATGCTGGAGACAAAAAATCCTCTTACATTCAAGGTTTGAGTATTGGTAATCAGATTGTAGAACAAATGCTCCCACAATTTAATTCAATTATTTTTGCAGAAGATACAACTAAAAAAGTAAACAAAGATCAGTTGCTTGCGGGTTTGATAAGTACTATCAAAAACCAGGAATTAGCAATGGAAAAAAGTGATGCAGCTACATTTGTTCAAACTAGAATTGAAGATGCACAAATGAAATCTCAACTAAAGGGTGAAGAAGATCAAAAAGCAGAGTTTGCAACACAAATTGAAGAAGCTGAGATGTTTTTAGCTGAAAATGCAAAAAAAGAAGGAGTAGTTACTTTACCTAGCGGACTTCAATACGAAGTTATCAAGAAAGGTACAGGAGCAATTCCAAGTGATGAAGATCAGGTGAAAGTTCATTATCATGGCACACTAATAGACGGAACAGTTTTTGATAGCAGTGTTGATAGAAATGAGCCAGCAGTATTTGGTGTAACACAAGTTATTCCTGGTTGGACTGAAGCATTGAAATTGATGCCTGTAGGTTCAAAATGGAAAGTGTATGTACCAGCTAACTTAGCTTATGGTGCTGATGACAGAGGTACTATCAAGCCATATTCTACATTGATTTTCGATGTTGAATTATTGGGAATAGAAAAATAAAAAAATATTTGACTGAATAAATATTCAGAATGTGATATTAAAAAAAAGGATTCTTATTAATAAGAATCCTTTTTTTTGTTTATACAATAGTAAAGGGAGGAAACATTCATATTATTTCTGCAAACAGCCCTTTGTTTTCATTTACATACTGCGCAACTATAGCTGTTTGTTCTTTCTCAATTGAGTAATAGTGTTCCTCGATTTCATCGAATACTTCAAACTCAACGTACATTGCGTTGAATTCTTCGTCAGTAGTTTCCCGCTCTAGTTCTTTTCTGTTTGCATCAAAAATCTCTTTGGCTTTGTAAATAATTTTAGCAGTTTTTTCTGCTCCAAATAATTTCCATGCTTTAGCGGTTGGATTATCAAAAATGTATCCTCCATATCCATTTTGGATTAATTGCACAAAACCTCCATGATTTATCTCCTCCCAAAAGAATCGATATGCAAGTAGTGCATGTTGGTGTCCATTGAGTTTATGCATGTTTTCAGTAGTTATGTTGCCGTCGATTTCCAATAGGTATTTATCTGTAAATAGCGTGATTAAATCGAAATTACTCTTTAAGCATGTCTCTCTGATATGTCTCGGGTTTTTATGTTTCAACAAATATAGAGCTTTTTTTAATGAAAGCGCCATTATTAATTTTGTGATATTTGATTCAATTAAAAAATCGTTATCTTTACAGAATAAACAAATTATATTTAATTCTTTAATCTTAAATTATGGCAATAATTAAACCATTTCGTGGCATACGTCCACCCCGGAAGTTTGTATCTGAAGTAGCTTCGCGTCCATATGATGTGCTTAACTCTGAAGAAGCACGTGCAGAGGCAGAAGGCAATGAGAAATCATTGTATCGTATAATTAAACCCGAAATTGATTTTCCAAAAGGAAAAAAGACGAGCACGATGAAGATGTGTACGAAAAAGCGTTAGAAAACTTCGAGTTGTTTCAGCAAAAAGGATGGCTTGTGCAAGATGAAGAAGAAATGTACTATGTATATGCACAAACTATGAATGAAAAAACCCAATATGGATTAGTAGTTTGTGCTCATGTGGAAGATTATATGAGTGGGAAAATTAAAAAGCACGAATTGACCCGCAAAGACAAAGAAGAGGATCGAATGAAACATGTGCGGGTAAATAATGCGAATATTGAACCTGTTTTTTACGCCTATCCGGAAAATCAGGAAATAAACGAAATTGTAACCCGAATAGCAGAGCAAGAGGCCGAATATGATTTTGTTTCAGTTGATGGAGTAGGGCATCATTTTTGGTTAGTTTCCGATAAAAAAGATATTAATAAAATTACGGAGGTGTTTTCCAATTTCCCAGCCATGTATATTGCCGATGGACACCACCGTTCAGCAGCTGCTGCATTGGTAGGTGCCGAGAAAGCTAAGCAAAACTCAACCCATACGGGCAAGGAAGAATACAACTACTTTATGGCAGTTTGTTTTCCCGACAATCAATTAACTATTATCGACTACAACCGTGTTGTGAAAGATTTAAACGGATTAACTCCTGTGGAGTTTTTGGAAAAACTAGAAAGGAACTTTGATATTGAACAAACCGGTAATGAAATAATACGTCCGAAAGCATTGCATAATTTGTCAATTTATGTAGATGGAAAAGCATATAATCTGACTGCCAAAATTGGAACTTATAACGACAATGACCCAATAGAACAATTGGATGTGACCATTACATCGAATCTAATTTTGGATGATATTCTAGGAATTAAAGACCTTAGAACCGATACACGAATTGATTTTGTGGGAGGTATCCGCGGAATAGCTGATACCGGAAATATTATGCCTCCGAAAACTACATGGTTTGAACCAAAATTGAGATCGGGATTGGTGATACATAAGTTGGATTAGTAATTAGAGACAAGATACTAGGGACAGGAGACAAGGAAGTAGGGAGTGGGTAATGAGTTATGAGAGGTAAATTGACAATGGACAATTGACAGTTGACAACGTCTAGTAAATGATTAGTGGTAAGTGATAGGGTTTAAGTTAATTGGAAATTACTGTTTAAAACTCTTCACTTTTAATCGGTCACTGAGCTTGTCGAAGTGTAACTCATAACTCATAACTCATAACTCATAACTCATAACTCATAACTCATAACTCATAACTCTTAACTACTTACCCCTTACTCTTAAGTTACTTATTTAAACATGACCCTTTTCGAAATAATAAAACAAGAAACAGAAAAACTGTTTCCGGAAGTAGTGCAACATTATCGATATCTGCACCAACATCCGGAGCTTTCGCATCAAGAAAAAAACACAAATGAATATATCACTCGATTTCTTGATGCCGAAGGCATTCCTTATAGGAATAATATTGGAGGATATGGTATTTTAGCGCATGTACGTGGAGAAGCTTTTGATTCCGATAGAATCATTGCTTTTTGTGCCGATATGGATGCATTGCCCATTCAAGAAGAGAATGATGTTTCTTATAAATCAGTTAATAAAAAAGTGATGCATGCCTGTGGGCATGATGTTCAAGTAGCATCATTGATGGGAGCTGCGAAGTTAATCAACCGATATCGGAAAGATTTTGGAGGAATGGTTTTGTTTGTTTTTCAACCTGCTGAAGAGCAATCTCCAGGGGGAGCCGATTTGATGTTAAAAGATGGAGTATTTCGGGATTTCGATCCCGAATTTATCGTGAAACAACACGCATATGTTGATTTGGTTGCAGGGAAAGTAGCATTCCAAACGGGTGTTATTATGGCTTCTGCCGATGAAGTGCACATAAAAGTGAAAGGTCAAGGTGGACACGGAGCTTTGCCACATGAATTAAATGATACGGTTCTTGCGGCGTCCAATATTATTGTTGCTATGCAACAAATTGTAAGTCGTCGTCGCAATCCTTTCAATCCAATGGTATTATCGTTTGGTAAATTTTTGGCAGATGGGGCAACCAATGTTATTCCTGATCTGGTGACACTGGCAGGATCTTTACGTTGTATGGATGAAGTGGAGCGGCGAAAAATGCTGGATATTATTCCTCAGGTTGCGAAATCTACTGCCGAAGCATATGGTTGTACATGTGAAGTGACTCTTCCTGAAGGATATCCGTGTACGATTAGTGATGAGGAAATTACGGAAGAGGTTAAAAGTGTTGCCATTAAATTAATTGGAGAGGAAAATGTAACAGACTTTCCGAAACGGATGACAGCCGATGATTTTGGGTTTTTTACTGCTAGTTATAAAGCATGTTATTATCGTTTCGGTGTAGCCGGAAAAAAGGAAACAGGGAGGTTACATACTTCAACTTTTCTTATAGATGAACAGTCTCTTCATACATCGACCGGTTTGTTTACCCAGTTTGCTTTAGAAACATTGCAATAACTACGTTAAAAACTGGTATTATACTGATAAATATGGAGAAATTGTTATTTTTGTACTGATTATACAGTTGTTATATACTAAAAATTTAATAAAATGAATAATTATCATGAACTTGATGCGCTTGATGAGAAAATCTTAAAACTTATTGTTGACAATGCACGAATTCCCTTCTTAGAAGTAGCAAGAGAATGTAATGTATGTAGAGAAAATTGGATATTCAACTTGTGCTTACATTGGATTGTTTTTATCGCAAGCCGATAGTTATACCGAAATTGTTGAAGCACTCAAAAAAGTGCCACAAGTAGTGGAATGTTACTACACAACCGGGAAATACGATTTGCTTATTAAAGTGTATGCCCAAAACAATCACGACTTACTTAAATTTATTCAGGAAAACATAATGCCTCTTGGTTTAGCAAGAACAGAAACCTTGGTGTGTTTAAAAGAGTCGATTAAGAGAAAATTACCAATCCCTACTCCAAAAGGAGATTAAACTTCGATTTTAATCTCACGATGGAGAAAATGTAGAAGAATGAAAAATTCTGATTCCACTAAGTTTTCTGAATTATATGATACTTTTTTTCAGAAGGCTTATTTATTTGCAAAATCTTATCTGCACAACAAGCAAGCGGCAGAAGATATAGCTTCTGATTCTATTATGAAGCTTTGGGAAAAAATCAGAAATGAAGAAGTGGAAAATACAAAGGCTCTATTATTCACCATTGTCAAAAACAATGCCTTGGACTATTTGCGGAAAGAAATGGTGAGAGACAAAGTGCATGATATAGTTTTAACCAATAATTCTCGTGAACTCAATTTCCGTATATCTACTCTTGAGGAGTGCGACCCATCGTTTCTTTTTTCAAAAGAAATTAAGGACCTTATAAACATTGCTCTATCCAAAACATCCTCTCAATCCAGGAATATATTTCAAATGAGCAGATTTGAACACTTATCCAATAAGGATATAGCCACAAAATTAAATCTAAGTGTGAAATCTGTTGAATATCACATTACAAAAGTCTTAACACTATTGCGGAATAACCTTAAAGATTATTTGCTTATTCTTTTGATTCTCGCTATATTTTGTTAAATTGCATATTCGTTTAGGGTTGTTCGCATTTGAAACGTCTTATTAGTAGTAGGACATTAAAGTTCAAATAATTCTGAAAAATGAATGATGATTTGTTAAATGAGTATCTTTCTGGAAACACAACACCAGAAGAGAGAATTGAAGTGTTCGAATGGATAAAGTCTTCACAAGAAAATGAAGACAAGTTTAATTCATTGCGAAAAATTCAAGATTTCACCATTTGGAGAGACACCACAACTTCTGTACAACGTAAAAAAAATATTAAAAGATTTCTTTTATTAGGGGTACAAATTGCTGCATTATTTGCTCTCTTTTTTGGCGTATATAAATTATTTAGTCCAATATCATCTATCGAAAAGTCGGTACATAACTCAATTAACGTACCTCTTCAGTCACTTTCTGTTCCATCCGGACAACACATTGAATTTACATTGGAAGATGGTACTAAAGTTTGGCTAAACTCAAATTCAACCCTTACTTACCCTACAGTTTTTAGCGAAAAAGAAAGAATAGTTGAGTTGCAAGGTGAAGCTTATTTTGATGTTGTTTCAGATGTAAACAAACCCTTTAAAGTAAAAGTATCCGATTACATAGTTCAAGTTACCGGAACTGAGTTTAACATTAAATCCTACAACTATTTTGAAACATCACTTATCTCAGGTAGTGTTACAGTTGAAAACAAAGAAACCAAAAATAGCATAGATTTAAATCCTTATGAAAGTGTAACAGTAAGTAATAATACCTTTATTATAAGTCCTTCAATCAATGATAAAACGATAGACGAAATTATTCCTATACTGGAGCAACATTATGATGTAAAGTTTATTTTCGAAAACAAAAATTATCAAAAAAATAAAAAGTATACAGGCAAATTCAGAATAAAAGATGGAGTGGAACAAATACTTCATGTTTTGCAAATTCAAAATAATATCTCTTATGAAATACGAGATAGTTTAATTATTCTAAACTAGAATTTTACAAACTAGAATAGATATACAATCACAAAAAACGAATTAATATTAACCAATTAAAATTACGGAGAATGGAAAATACTTTTAAGAAAGAAGATTTTCGATATAAAGTGAAAGCTCTATGTCTGAAAAGTAGACGAATCTCATTACTGTTTCTTTTTACGTTTTTCACATATGCATTATTTGCGAATTCGCAAGATGCAAAAGTGAGTCTAAGAATAAACAATAAATCGGTGAAAGAAGTCTTATTGGAAATCGAGAAACAAACAGATTACTTGTTTGTGTACAGTGAGAATGAAATTAATTCAAATCGAAAAGTTTCTTACACTGCAAATAATGAATCAATAGAAGATGTTCTCTTACAGCTTTTTAATGAAACAAATATTGTTTCAAAGGTGGAAGGGAATAATATCATTCTGATGAAAGAGGCCAAAAGCAATGCTGTGAAACAGCAAAATGTTACTGTGCGAGGAAAGATTACCGATAATTTGGGAGATCCTCTTCCGGGGGTAAACATTGTGATGAAAGGCGACCGAAATGTAGGAGCAGTTTCAGACATAGATGGGAATTTCTCTATTCTTGTTCCCTCAACTAATGTAACATTAGTGTTTTCTTATGTTGGTTTTCAACCACAAGAAATTGCCGTATCAGGAAGATCTACGATTAATGTGATACTCAGCGACGATAGTCGTGCCCTTGACGAATTAGTGGTTGTTGGTTATGGAACTCAAAAGAAAGAAAATCTTACTGGTGCAGTCTCCTCAGTAGATGTTGAAAAAACATTTGGTAGCAGACCTATAGCCGACGTTGGACGTGGACTTCAAGGTA
>CAJDWD010000047.1_pt1 | contig 13777 bp, 12 predicted proteins | sample 7391451 | NCBI WGS metagenome assembly CAJDWD01 (sample SAMEA7055716, study PRJEB34461) | soil metagenome | biome: terrestrial ecosystem; feature: Peninsula; material: soil | place: Antarctica | collected 2016
GAAGCTGAGAGTAATTATTTTCCTGATATTTTCGCTAAAATGGAACTCTTCCAGTTTTGAAAACTTGGAGATATGTGGTATAAAAAAACCCCGAAGGAAACGAGGTTTTTTATAATATTTCGGAATTCTTAATTATTTAGAAACTAAGAATCTTTTCGTTAGTACAGTATTGTCTTTGGAAATTTTCATAAAGTATGTTCCAGCTTGAAGTCTTGTAACGTCAATTTGTTCATCCATAGAAATATTTTCCATTGAGAAAAGCATTTTTCCAAGTAAATCAAACACCTTAATATCTGCATTCTCTGCATTTTTCAAGTTAATTATTGAAATTGCAGGGTTTGGATAAAGGCTAATGCTTTCTACATTAAAATTATTTGTTCCCAAAACTCCATTGCTGCTAAAGTGTCCAATTTCTTCGCCACCCCAATTTCCTTCAGCATAAAAAAGTTGCGTTCCTAGCGAGTCTGTTATGGTTACTTGTGCTCCTCCATCATTAGCTGAGTCGGATAGAATCATTGTATAACAATCTGCTAATACCGTAAATTCTAAATTAATGGTATTATTGCTTCCATGATTTTCTCTCTCTTCTACTACTTCACCATTGGAATTTAATAGTTGCCAGCTAAATTCATAGCCCCAGTTATCTGTTACAATTTCCAAATTGATGAGACCGTTACCGAGTGGGGCTTCTTCAAAATTAATCGATTTTGAATTGTTGGAGTTATCATCATCATTTGGTAAAGTTACTTCCAAAGTATTAGTAGCATTAAGCGTAAACTCAACTTGAGGTAAACTTATTGACTCTGTTCTAAGCGAAAGTATATTCCCTGTCCAATTATAAGTATAAGGTTCTCCATTAAGAATGTATTGGATAGCCATAGAAGTTAACGTATCTGCTCCTAGGTTTTTTACTATTATATCAGTAGCTAATTCGTTAGAACAAGTAGGTTTAATCTCTGGGATTTCTACTAAATCTGCGTCATTGGCAATGGTAAGCCCAGTAAAAGTAGGTAGTGTAGAATCACCACTTGCAATTTCTTGATGCGTGTTTGAAATATAGGCTACCACTTCCATGTCTTCATGTACAGTTGGTACTCCATTGTAATCTGTTGGAATAGTATATGTAAACGTACGATCAACAAAAGTATTAGCGGTTGTGTTATTGATCACTTCGCCCCATTGACCTGTAATCATTTCTACCAAACGGTGCATGTGGTTATAATTACTTCCTGCTCCGCCTCCTGTTTGTGGCCCTTTAGTATTGTTTTGTAATAAAGCCACGTTCAATAAATTCGTGGATTCAGGACTGTTACTGGTATAATAACCTTCAACATGAATTGTAAGTACATTGGTTTGAATATCGAGACTTGCTTCAACGGCAACATTCACCGGAGATGCTTTCGCCATAGTTTCTGTTGCTGAAACACCCCAATACGGTCTACCCATCGCTGTGCCACCACCTGAAGCCATTGAGCGACCAGGAAAAACGTGTCTGTTCACGGTAGCTGCAGGATAACCGAATCCTGAGCCTGTGTAAGATTGGTTAACAATGGCATCACCCCAAGGAGTTCTAAAATCAGGTTCACCCGTCCCAGGAACGGATTGACCTCCTTGATGTATGTAAATTAAAGAAACCCTGTCTGGATTAGCATCTTGTATGCCTTTCGAAATTGTATGACCTGAAGGGCAAAATACGCAATGAATTCCAGTGAATTCTTCAAGAACTACGTTTTGATCTTTTGGAGAGGTTGATACAATTGTTTGCGCATACGTTGTAAATGCAAACAAGGCAAAAAATAAAAGAGGGGATAATTTTTTATACATTATTTTGATTTTTAGTACTTTAAGTTTCTATGCAAATTTACTTGTTTACAACGTATGATAATCATTTGGCATAAAGGTATTTTCCAGGAATGATGTTAAATGTTAGTGCGATTCAAATATTTTATCTGGAGAGATTCGAAATTTTAGCTTGTTTTATCGGTTATTTAAAAACCTTAAATCCTTCATTTTAAGAAGTTAATGTTTTTAAAATGATTTAAATACTGTTAAATTACTGATATAGAAGACATAAAGAGACCTATAGTTGGAATAAAAATCTCTACTTTTGCATAAGTAAAAAATAACTTTAAAAGAATTAATCCCAAAAAACTCAACAAAATGAAAATTAAATTACTCTTTTTAGCAATAATAGGTTCTGTAGCAATTGCGAATGCTCAGTATACAGTAACCGACGATAACGGAAATGTTCTACGAGATGGCGATATATTAGAATATGGAACATATGGTTATAATACCGGTGCTAATTACGATTTCTTTGTAGCCAATGACAATCCTACTGAGACAATTTATTCAAGACTTGAATTTGTATCAGCCACTAATGCCGATGGCTCTTTGTTTGAAATATGTTATGCAGGACAGTGTTATACTGGTATTGAAGTTGGTTTTACTGCACCACCAGTTCCAGGTGTTCTTCCAATTGCCGTTGGAGAGTCAACAGGTGAAGGAAATCACATTTTAAACGGGGATCCAGGAGATGGTGCTTATGTTATAGATTATGTATGTGCATTTCACCAATACGAAGCCGATGGCGTTACTGAAATAGGAACACCTTTAACCTTTACATATCGTTTCAACCCAACCTTGGGCGTTAAGGATAACTCTAAGGTTAATCTAACTGTTCAATCTACAGTAATTACTAATGAACTTGTTCTTAATGTGAATGAGCCTATTAGTATGACAGTTTATGATCTTCAAGGTCGCGTTGTTAAACAAGCACGTTTTGAAACTGGTCGTCAGACTGTGAACATGTCAGGTCTAAGTTCTCAAGCTTATATAGTTCAATTCAGCAATGAAAAAGGAGCTACACAAACTACAAGAATTATCGTTAAATAAGAACTTAATTTCTTTATAAACCGAAGTGCCCCGAAGATTTCTTCGGGGCACTTCTTATTTTATTGTAACTTGATATTTAGAAAGTAACAACGAGATTGGCAGTTAAGCCAGTGTTTTCAGGTACATATCTACAAACACCACCTACACAAATTAACCCACCACGCTGACGGCCATAATTTAGTGCAAACCGTGCAGCGCCTTTAGAGTAACTTCCTCCAAAGCTGTAATAGTGGATTTCCCCTTCACCTTCGTAGTTCCAAGCATCTGCTGCGTATATAGTAATTGCGGGACTGAAGTTATATTCTAATACTCCACCAACCCAGTTCTTTCTATCTACATTTATTCTGCTTTTATCAATCCAAAGATGTTGTAATTCCATACGTAAAGCTTTTCCGCCTTCAAAACGACGTGTAGCTTCCACAACAGCAATCTGTGCTCTAATGTCTCCTTGCGATCCCAATGGTCCGCCTTCAGTAATACCTTTGTCTATTATTACATCTTGGAAGGTAGCTACAGAGCTCCAATTTGAAGACCAACGGTTTTTAATTTCGATATTTAAATCACGGAAATAACGATCACCTTTGCCAATAAATTTTGGGTCGTAAGTTTGTTCTTCCATATTATAAGTAGCCTCCAAACCTGCCCAATAAGAGAAGTTTCCGGCTAATTTAGTCCCGTATTTTCCCAAGGCGGTGCTTTTGTCAAATGAATAATAAACATCCACTTGTCCTCCCACTTCTCCTGCTCTTTTTTCGGTATCACTGAAAAGTAATCGTGGTTGGGCGTTATATACATATATATTGGACAGTAAATAGTCGTGTTGTTTTGTAAGACCGGGAACGTAATTTACAATTTGTTCGTTATATAGATTTCCTTCCGCGTAACGGTCTGCATAAAAACTGAAATTTTCCAATCTTCTAAAAGTGGAACTTATCCCTAATCCTTTTTGCGCATATCCTAAGTTTACTAAAAGTGCAGTACCATCAAAAAGTTGTGGTGAAGTAATGGCTCCTTCGGTTACAATTACATCTGGATCTTTTGTAATTGCTTCAATACCTCCGTAAAAATTATTTGCTACAAAATCCAATCTTCCACCGTATGCATTAATATTTGCTGGAATTGAATCGTTCGGGCCATTTGATTGATAACGCCCCACGTAGCTTCCACCAAGTTTAAGGTCAACAGCGTCAATATTTAAAAGAGTGCTTAAATGTAAATTGGCATCAAGACCTTGCATAACTCCTTCAGTAACATCAAAACCATTTCTAATTTGGCCATAAACACCAGTAATATCAAGATCTTGGATAGGTGTAAATTTAACGCGAAGACCCTTCATGGCATTGTTTATACCTAATTGGCGATCTTCCCAACTTCTAAGTATTAATCCGCTACCAAATTGCTCATAAAAATAACCTCCAGTAACATCTAGAGTTTCATTTTTAAAGTTTAGATAATATGTACCAATTCCGTTTTTGTTATCCCAAGTTGGGGAATATCCAAGTAGTGCGCTAGGAAGATAACTTTCATACTGCACCCCTGCAGTAAATTTTCCAAGCGAATAATTAAGCTGTAAATAGTTATTAGCTCTAAAACGATCTTCTGGTGCGTCGAACCCAATTTTATCATCAGGTACAAGCCATTGTGAGTTCGATTCTAGACCACCAAAAAAGTAGCCGTTGTCTTGCGAAAAAGAGATGGCGCCCATAAACATAAAGGCGCCGAGTATAAGTTTTTTCATTTTATAAATTTGGTTGGAAAGAATTTTATAAGTTAGAGAATTCCTTTATTTTCTCATAAAGTTCATACTCTGCACCCGGACTGTAGCCTGAATGACTGTAGACAATCTGATTGTTTTTCACTAAAAGAGTTAGAGGTACGGTAGCAGCTCCAAGGGCACGTTTAAAATCGTTGTTGGTGTCTAAGAGAATTGTATAATCCCAGCCTTTACCGTTTATTAAAGGTTTTACACGTGTTACTCCACGGCTGTCATCAATTGAAACAGCATATAGCTTTACATTAGTTTCTGCTTGCCATTCTTCATATAACTCGCTAATGGCATCCAATTCTTTTAAACAAGGAACACACCATGTTGCCCATAGGGATACTATAATAACGTTGTCGTCTGTAGAAAGCTCTTGTGAATTGATGGTTTTGCCATCTAAGGTTTTCATATCAACTTTTGGCAATTCATTTTGTGAAATAGCGCAAAAGGAAACCAGAACCAGAATGAGGGGAAGTAATTTTTTCATCTAATAAAATTTATAGCATTAATTAATGAGTAGCAATATTAAGATAATTTTAATAAATACTTAGTTTTGTATTGCTGAAAGTTATGGATTTAACATTCCAAAACCGTGCCTTGTTTTTTAAATGCGTTATATTAGCGCACTTTATAAGACAATGCATTGGTAAATGCCATAAAGAATTTATTGAATTGACTGATTTTGGTTCTTTAATAAATTTCAATTATCTCTAAAAAATAACTTTATTCAAATGAAAAACATTTCCTATTTAAAAATTTTATCTCTATTCGCGTTTATAGCAATAATAGGGTGTAGCAAAAAGGAAGATCCTATCCTTGGGCCTGTAGAAAATCTAACTATTGTTCTTACAAGTGATGCGGGCAATAATGAATTACAAGTAATTGCCTTGGACCGAATGGTAACTTTTAATGTTATGGGCAGCGATGGTCAAAATTATACATCATCGGCAAAATTATTTGTGAATGAAACAGAAATAAGTGGCCCCTCATATACTTTTGAAACAACTGGAACTTATACCGTAAAAGCTGTTTATGAAGGTAAAAATAGTAATGTTTTGAGTTTTGAAGTGCTTTCAGATACTGAGCGTGCTTTGATCCCTGATGTCATTCGAGCTATGAATAACCAGACCATTACATTCAAATTAATGGATCCAAGTGGAAACAATACAGCATCCGAAGCTACATTTTATGTGAACGGAGCCGCAATTTCTGGATTTACTTATTCCTCCGCAACAGAAGGAATTTTCGAGGTGTATGCTGAATATGAAATTAGTGGTGGAACATTTACGAGTGCTACAAAAAGCTTTTCGGTATATATCCCCAAAAGAAATGTTGTAATAGAAGATTATACTGGAACATGGTGCGGATATTGTTTAAAAGCTACGATTGCTGTTGACTCTGCAAAGGTTCTTACGAATAACCACGTTACTTCAGTTGCGATTCACAAAAAGTCTTTCGGTGTAGAACCTATGCATTTTCCGCAAGTTGTTGATCTACAGGCTATGTTTAACATAGATAATAGTTTTCCTCAGACTCAGTTAAATAGAACTGTAAAATGGAACGACCCTTATGATTTTAACGCTGTAACAAGTATTGCTGGTAAAGAATCTGATATTTCTGTTGCAATCAATTCACAAATTACTGGCTCTACGCTTACTGTAGATGCAAAAGTTATTTACAGAAATGGTGCAGCGCCAGGAGATAAATTGGTGGTATATCTATTAGAAAGTGGAATTGTTGCTGATCAGGCCAATTATTTTAACACCATAGTAGGACATCCTTATTATGGAATGGGCGATCCTATTATTGGTTATGTTCATAACGATGCCATAAGACATTCTCTATCTAATCTTTTTGGCGATAATATTCCTGAGACTGCCGCATACGAAGTACACAATAAGACCTATACGTTTGATGTGCCATCAGAGTATAATGCTAATAACTTAAGCTTTGTAGTTATGGTTGTAAAGGCAGATAATACTGCGAAAAATTCACAACACGCTAAGATTGGGGAAAATAAAACTTTCCACTAAAATCTAAGAGTTCTATAAAACCAAAAAACCCAACCTGAAACTTCAGGATGGGTTTTTTTTATGGGGTTAAATTATGGATTATCCTAAGAAAGGATATCTATAATCTATAGGAGAAACAAATGTTTCCTTTACCATTCTTGGAGAAATCCAACGGTATAGGTTTTGCTTGCTTCCAGCTTTATCATTGGTTCCACTTGCGCGAGCTCCACCAAAAGGTTGTTGCCCAACAACGGCACCAGTAGGCTTGTCGTTAATATAGAAGTTACCTGCTGCGTTTTCAAGAGCTTTAACAGCTTCTTCAAGAGCATAACGGTCTTCACTGAAAACAGCTCCAGTTAATGCGTATTCGCTAGTTTCGTCAACTAACTGCAAAGTCTCTTCCCATTTCTTATCGTCAAAAACATATACTGTAAGTACAGGTCCAAACAATTCAGTACACATAGTTGTGTATTTCGGGTCTTTAACAACAATTACTGTAGGTTCAATAAAGTAACCCTTGCTCTTGTCATAATTTCCACCAGCGATTATTTCTACGCTCTTGTCTTTTTTAGCTGCATCAATATACTTTGCAAGTTTATCAAAAGAGCTTTCGCTAATAACTGCGTTTATAAAGTTGCCCATATCTTCTGGAGTTCCCATTTTAAAGGAACGGATATCGTCAACTAAATATTTTTTAACGTCTTCCCAAATACTCTTAGAAATATAGCAACGGCTAGCTGCGCTACATTTTTGTCCTTGATATTCAAAAGCACCACGAGCCATTGCCGTAGCAACTTGTTTCGGGTTTGATGATTGATGAGCAACTATGAAATCTTTTCCACCAGTTTCACCTACAATACGTGGATAGGTTTTATAAGTTGTGATGTTATCACCAATTTTTTTCCAAATTCCTTGGAAAACTCCAGTAGATCCAGTAAAGTGAACTCCTGCAAAATCTGGACTCGCCATAAGCGTATCTGAAATCATAGCAGCATCACCCATTACCATATTGATCACTCCGGCTGGCACACCAGCTTCACGGAAAATATCCATAAGAACTTTAGCTGAATAAACTTGAGTGTTACTCGGTTTCCAGATAACTACGTTCCCCATCAAGGCAGCACTTGCTGGTAGATTGCCTGCAATGGATGTAAAGTTGAAAGGGGTAATTGCATAAACAAAACCCTCTAGAGGTCTGTATTCTATTCGGTTCCAAGCTGAGGAAGTAGATTCTGGCTGTTCAGCATAAATTTCGGTCATATACTGGACATTGAATCGAAGAAAATCGATGAATTCGCATGCAGCATCAATTTCGGCTTGATAAATATTTTTGGATTGAGCAAGCATGCTAGCGGCATTTATTTTTGCTCTGTATGGACCAGCGATTAATTCTGCTGCACGAAGGAAGATTCCAGCGCGTTGTTCCCAAGGCATTACTGCCCATTTTTTTCTAGCCTCTAATGCACCAGAAATAGCTTCTTCAACATTTTTCTTTGTAGCTTTATAATAAGTTCCCAACACGTGCTTATGATCGTGCGGAGGAGACATAGTTGCAGTTTCCTTTGTTTTAACCTCTTTTCCGTTGATAAATAAAGGCACTTCTATTGTTGCCTTATACATTTCTCTGTATGTTTCAAGTACTTCTTCGCGTTCTGCAGAACCTGGAGCATAGCTCTTTATAGGTTCATTTACAGCGACTGGCACTTTAAACATTTCCCATAACTTTATATTTTTTGTGTTTATGAAGGTTGCAAAGATACAATATTTTTAGTGTTCAGTGGGCAGTAGCAGTAAGCAGTTTTTCCATTTTATATGGTTAAATACTCTCGAATTATGTCGGCAACACATAGTTTATTTATTAGTTTTACTGAACACTCCCACTGAATACTTCTTAAAATATGTGTACCGTAACTTTTTTTCCAAAACCTAACAATGGTTTTATTTTAACCTCCAATCGCGATGAAGCTCCTGGACGGGAGACTTTTTCTCCGGAAATCTATAATGAGGATGGGGTGCAATTACTTTATCCGAAGGATGATTTAGCCGGTGGCACTTGGATTGGTGTTAGTGAATTGAAACGGGCAGTTACTTTAATGAATGGTGGTTATATAGCACATAAACGAAATCCACCTTATAGAAAAAGTAGGGGAGTGGTGGTAAAGGATTTTTTAAAAACGGACGATGTGAAAGCTGAGGTTGAAAATTATGATTTTCATGATATTGAGCCATTTACTGCCATCATAGTGGAATGGAAACAAGATGTCCGATTATTTCAGTTGGTTTGGGATGGTTTAGAATTTCATTTTTCCGAAGAACCTCTCGCGCCTAAAATATGGTCTTCTTCACCACTATATCCAAAAGAGTTAAAGGAAAAACGCGAGCAATGGTTTTCAGGTTTTTTGTTTGAAAAAGTACGCCCTTCGGAAAAAGACTTACTTGAGTTTCATAAAACCGCAGGAGAAGGAGATTTAAATAGCAATCTTATTATGGATCGCGGAGTTGTGAAAACCAAAAGTATCACTCAGATAGTAAAAAAGAATAATACTGTTGAAATGTATTATGAAGATCTACAAACAGGGAGGGACCAGTGTTTAGTATTCAGTCTTCATTAATCAGTTCTTGATTGGTGAAAGATGATAATTGGTTGCACTTAGTAACTAATATTTAAAACTTCTTAGTTTATTTTTGAGACAAGATTAAAGCGAGTCAAGCATCAGGACAGATTTGGGCTAACTAGAAAATCTTAGTCATAAATAACTTCCTATAAATTTAAACCTAAAAAGGTTCCCCATTCGAGGGCTAGGGGGCTTAATTCATAGAAAACGGTGCGCTCAATTTAAAAAGCGGAATGGAAACCCGAAACTTACGGGTAGTAGAAAAGTTAACCATATTATAATGTCCTTTCATTGCTCCAAATGGAGAGTGTAAAAGACAGCCGCTCGTGTAAGAGTGTGTCTCTCCGGGTTGTAATATTGGTTTTTGACCTATAACCCCTTCTCCTTCCACAACCTGAGTCTTGTTTAAAGAGTCTTTAATTTTCCAACAGCGCGAGGTAAGTTGCACCGTGTCTTTACTTTGGTTTTCAATGGTTACAGTATAAGCAAAAGCATACTGCATTTCACGGTTCTTGTAAAACGTCCCGTCAAACTCTGTTTTTACTGAAATTTTGATTCCTTGTGTTACTTGCTGTACCATTTTTTAATATACTGCTGCAGTTACCGAATAAAATAAAAGCCCTGTGAATATTGCACTTATAAAGAAAACTATTGATAAAAATACAAATTTTAAAATTGTTTTAAATCGGTTTTGTCCATAAAAATTACGCAACGCTTTATAAAAGTAAATGAGTAGAATTAGAAAAAATATATTTCCAATAACGTTCTCTATATTGAAAAGGTGGGCAGGTATAATGAATATCAACGAAAGCAGAAATAAGAAACTAAAAGTGTGAAAAATGAATATAACGTGCGCTAGGTAACTGAATTGTTTTCTTGGGTAAATCAAAAGAAAAAACAATGCGTAAAACGGTGTGAAGAAGAAAAAGAAGAAAGGTGTTTTAGAAAGTAAATACTTAGAGAATGTTGTTGGATCTTTTTCGATTTTTTCAAGAGTTATCGCTTTTTGATATATCCAGCGGTTAATCGCGGTATTCTCGTGATTTAGACTATCCAATGCCTGTTTCGAATTTTGAATTTCCGTTGAATTATAGAAGGTACTATAAACATCTAGTCTACGAGCTTTATTATTTAACCACGGCATAGTATCCAAATCTTTTTCGGTTACATAGAATGCTTTTTTTTTGGAATTAGAATTAGATTCTGTTTCAATTTCAGATACTTCAAGTTTAAAATTTGTATCTCCTTTTGAAGTATTTTTTATTTTCAGACCACCAATTTTGGTTTCAGCTTTTGCTTTCGCGATTTCTTTAGAAAGATCTTCATTATCGTTTGACATGAACGACAAGGAACCACTAATACGGCCGGGATGAAACAATAGATCTGTTATGGTGCTCCTGAATCTAGAATCGTAAACAAGGATGCTGCTTAAAAATTCAGCAAAAAAGTCTTTTGCCGAAATTTGTTTGTCACTATTAAGCTGTGAGCAATAGGGGCAATACACATCGCTTTTATCTAGCGGATGTCCACAGTTTAAACATTTTGTTCCGCGGTATTGCAAGGCTTTTCTTCCGTTGGAAGTTTTCTCTTTTTTGCGTTTCATCGCTTGCTAGAGTAGGTGAAAATTTACTTCTTAGAATTAATTATTCGTAATGTCTGTTGAATTTGCGTAACCAGTACCAATTATACGGTCATATCTTCCGCCTAGATCACGGAAATAAACAACTACAGTATAATCATTTTCGGTTTGCCAGAAATCACCACTTACGGCACCTTCTTCTATGCTTCCGTCCCTATTTACAACAACATATTTATAGTCGTAATAACCTTGTTTAAATAGTCTTGTGTTTCTATAGCTATCACTTTGAGAGTCGTATTTCATATAAGTACTACCATCAATAGTCCAATTGTTGAAATTGCCATAAAGATGTAATTCTTTGTCGCCAAGATCATCATAATACTGAAGGTTGAAATGCATCCGTACATATTCTGCCTCGAGAGCTTGATTACGGGCATCAACATTTCTAACTACAAAATTTCCGTTTATATCAGGGTTATAAGTATAAGGCCTATCATATCTTGGAATGTTAGTATAGAGGTAATTTTCGTAAACATCTGTCAATGCAATTGAGCGCACACCATTTGTTGCGGAACGCTCGTCTTTATTATCGAAAGAATTAAATTCGTTCCCACCGCCAAAGGACGCTTCTTTATCATATTTATAAATCAATTCGTTGCCCATAGTGTACTGTGGAACTAAATCTGTAATTGCAGTCTTTAGATTGCTGTTTTGAAGCACGAGAGTTTTAACGGTTTGCTTTGGATTTATCAACAACAGGTTCGGTGAATTCACCATGAACTGCACCACTTGTTTTTCATCGATTACTTTAAGATCTCGAGAACGTTTTATTTCCACACCAACAGTGGCGATATTTTCAATAACTAAAAATCTACGTGTAAATACAAGCTCGTCGTTTTTGTTGAGAATGCTAAGAATATAATTTCCACTTTTTTTAATTTGTCTTGTATCTCTATTGGGAATGATAAGTTGATAATGTGAAAATATTTGAAGTGTATTCAATGAGTTTTCATAAGTCTGAATACGCATCTCGTCAAAGCCATCTAAATATTCACTTTTTGAAAGCTCACTAGGTTTCCAATCAAAATCGTGATGTGTAATAGTGTAGTAGTAATCGGCTTCTTCCCCATTAAGTGCGTCAAATGTGAGTTGAAGCCGGTCACCAAGCCTTACAATAGGAAGTTGGCTTTGGTCGGTTGAGCCTCTAAATTGAACTGTACTGATATATGAAGGTTCAACTTTTTCAACTTGCGCAAAGGCAAACGAAGAAACGAGCAATAAAAGCAGTGTGGTAATATGCGATTTTAACATGGATTAATTTTAGAAAAGCTAAGATAACAAATTTTGTGCCTCTTGATTGCCATGTTTCACTTCGACTAAATAACTTGCGGTTAATTTTCTTCCTATTCAGAAATTTTCTTTTTACGCAGTCAGCTTTAAATAATATTGAAGGTTAAAAATTAAGTGTTCTAAACAGAAATTTTATATCAAAGCTTACATTAAATCAAACTTCCAAAATGTATTTTTGGGCAAGCTTGCCTGGTGGGTTTTCAATTCTTTAGAGCTAGGATCTTGATAGGTTAATTTCCATGCGTGAAGACAAACAGATAGTGGAAAGTATTCCTGATCTGAACCATATTTTTCATCTCCAATAATAGGAAGTCCTATATTGGCTAATTGCGCTCTTATTTGATGGAATCGGCCAGTTTTTGGCTTTATTTCTAAAAGATAACCAAAATCGTTTTTGTCTATAACTTTATAGGAAAGAATGCATTCTAGGGAGTCTTTTGATTTCGATTGAACTATCTCTGCTTTTTTTTCTAGGTTGTTTTTTACGAGAAAATTAATTAAGTTTTCTTTGTTCTTTGCAGGCTTGTTTTTAACAATTGCCAAATAGGTTTTTTGAACTTTTCGGCCACTAAATAGATCATTGTATTCAACAAGAATGCTTTTTTTCTTGGCAAAAACCAATACTCCACTTGTAACGCGATCTAATCTATGTATAACTCCAATATAGGGCTTTCGTTTGTTTTTTAAAAGATGATTAAGAACTTGATTTTCAACAGTGCTATCCTCGTAAGGACTTTTTTCACTTATAAGTCCAGCCAATTTATTTACAACTATATAATCGTTGTTTTCATATACTATTTCAAGGTTCAGCATTCACAATTTTATTTTTCAAATTCCAAAATAGCTTTGATACGTATGAGATATTAAGTTACTATTTGTTTTATTCAATATATTCCGATTCCATATAATCGATTAAATAGCTGTCTTCATGGGTAACAAGGGTAACTTCAGTTATGGCTTTTATAGTACCTCCAAAATTAATGAATACGTTATACTTCATATCGGAGAGGGGAGTAATGGTTACATTTTCCAAAGGATCTCCGTGGCCCGAACCGTTCCCACGTCCTAATGGATATGAAACGTCTTCCTTCAGTGGGTAGATATCTTTCCATTTATTTACATACTCTTTTTCGGCAGCAATTTCCTCTTCTTCTGTTTCGAACATAGGATACTCACGGATTGCGAGCGATTCTATAAAAAATTCATAATACCTCTTGGTTGTGACCTTTTCCTCATCTGGAAAACAGTAGCCGTTGCCATTGTCGCATAAGAAGATACTTTTCAGCCATTCTTCACCCGAAGAAATCTCTTGATCATTTATTACTTCCTCAACAGATTCGGATTTATTTTCCTGCTTTTTAGCGGAAGATTGGCCACAGCTTGTCGATATTGTAAACGCAAGTATCGAACACAGTAGAGTTGTTGTAGTAAAGATTATTTTTTTCATTTTATTTCTTTAACATTTCTGCTAAGGTAAGAATTAACTTCTGGAAACGTTCATTTGAATTTCGCTGAGCTAAGTGGCAACACAGAGTATCTGTTATATGATTTGTTATTAAATATC
>CAJDWD010000013.1_pt1 | contig 13663 bp, 13 predicted proteins | sample 7391451 | NCBI WGS metagenome assembly CAJDWD01 (sample SAMEA7055716, study PRJEB34461) | soil metagenome | biome: terrestrial ecosystem; feature: Peninsula; material: soil | place: Antarctica | collected 2016
GAAACCAAGTAGTGAAACACAGTATCCTTTCCATAATAGTCGCCGTTATTGGTATCAGCTTTATTCTTTATATGAATTACTACTTCGCCCAAGAAGTGAATTTGCTACAAAGCAAGCAACAAATTGACGAACCTCTTTTAATTACAACTCCAAAAGTTCACAAAATGGCCGCCCTAATTATTGGGTTGATTGGCGTATTGTTCGGAATGAGAGGCTTCCGGACTTTTAAGAAACTCAGCCTAATTGGCATAGTGCTGTCATTAATTCTCGTTGCCATTAGCTTTTTACCCCTTTGGCATTATTTTCGAACTTAAGCACACATTATTAAAATTTACAACACAATGAAGAATCCACTTTTTGAAAAATATAATACAGCCCCATTTTCCAAAATAGAAAACAAACATTTTTTACCGGCTATCAGTACATTGATAACGATAACAAAAGCCGAAATAGATAAAATAACATCAAATTCTGAAGCACCTACTTTTAAAAATACGGTGGAAGCTTTAGAAAATACAGGAGAAAAATTAGCAAGAGCAACAAGTATTTTCTTCAATTTAAACTCCGCTGAAACTAATGATGAAATTCAAGCAATAGCTCAGGAAGTTTCGCCTTTGCTTACTGAATTTAGTAACGACATGTTATTAAACGAAGCTTTATTCGAAAGAATTAAGACGGTTTATAAGGAGAAAGACGAATTGAATCTTTCCGCCGAACAGCAAATGCTTCTCGATAAAAAATACAAGTCTTTTTCAAGAAACGGCGCAAACCTTTCCGAAGAAAAGAAAACTGAGTTGCGCAAAATAGACACTGAACTCTCTAAACTCAGTCTTACATTTGGTGAGAATGTTTTGGCAGAAACAAATAAATATGAACTTTATATTACAGACCTAGAAGATCTTTCTGGTCTCCCAGAAGGTGTAATTGAAGCTGCCGAACAAAGAGCTAAAGAAAATGGTAGAGATGAAGGTTGGGTTTTTACCTTGGATCATCCAAGTTATGTTCCCTTCCTCACTTATGCTGACAATCGTGAACTTCGCAGAAAACTGGCAATTGCTTTTGGCGCCAAGGGTTTTCACAATGATAAATTGGACAACCAGAAAAATGTATTGCAGATTGCAAGGCTTCGTCATAAACGCGCTGAGTTGTTAGGTTATAAAAGTCACGCACATTTTGTTCTTGAAGAGCGGATGGCGGAAACTCCTGAAAAAGTAAAATCATTTTTAAACGAACTACTCGAAAAAGCAAAACCAGCTGCAAAAAAGGAATTTGAAGAATTAACCGCTTTCGCAAAAGAACTTGACGGTATCGATCATTTGGAGAAATGGGACGGCGCGTATTATTCTGAAAAACTAAAACAGAAACGTTTCAATCTTGATGATGAAAAGTTAAAGCCGTATTTCGAATTAAAGAATGTTATTAATGGCGTTTTCAAAATATCACACTGATGTAAAAACTTACGAAGTTAAAGATGATGAAGGTGAATTTGTTGCTATCTTTTATGCCGACTTCCACCCACGAGCAGGGAAACGAAATGGTGCGTGGATGACTTCCTATAAACCTCAGCAGATAAAACATGGTGGAAACGACCGACCACATATTTCCATAGTTTGTAATTTTACAAAACCAACGGCGAGTAAACCTTCACTTTTAACTTTTAATGAAGTAACAACATTATTCCACGAATTTGGCCATGCGTTACACGGAATGTTGGCAAATACCCAATACCCTAGCCTTTCTGGAACTAGTGTGTATTGGGATTTTGTAGAATTGCCAAGTCAGATTTTAGAAAATTGGTGCTATGAAAAAGAAACCTTAGAACTCTTCGCGAAGCATTATCAGACTGGTGAGGTTATCCCAATGGAGTACGTTGAAAAAATTAAAGAATCCGCTACTTTTCACGAAGGTATGGCAACACTTCGTCAGTTGAGTTTTGGATTATTGGATATGGCTTGGCATGGTTCTGATCCTTCAGAAATAAAAGATGTAAAAGAATTTGAAGTTGCAGCATTTGGCGATACCCAACTTTATCCTGATGTGGAATGGAACTGTATGAGCACTTCATTTTCACATATATTTCAGGGAGGTTATTCCGCTGGATATTACAGCTACAAATGGGCTGAGGTGCTAGATGCAGATGCTTTTGCATACTTTCAACAGGAAGGGATTTTTAATAAGGCTGTAGCAGATAAATTTAAAAACTTTGTGCTTTCAAAAGGTGGAACTATTGATCCAATGGAACTTTATATTAAATTCCGCGGACAAGAGCCAGATCCAGAAGCACTTTTGAAAAGAGCTGGATTAATCCTCCCAACTCCCTAAGGGGGAGAATGAAAAAGACCTAACAGGCGTCATTGCGATCCCGATAGATTCGGGAGAGGCAATCTGCCTGTTAGGTCTTTTAAAATGTATCCTCGAGCGCAGTCGAGAGGTTATTTTATGTCAGATTTGCAATCAAAAGGAGGTCTCGACTTTAGTTTATCCTGAGCATTTCGGCTTCGCTCATTATAAACTCTGCCGAAGGACTCGACCTGACATCAGTTTAATATAAATTTCTTTGTAAAACTGTGGCCATTTTCTAAAGAGAAATTTGCAATATAAAAACCTTTTGCAAACTGCTGCAATTGAAGACTTCCATTTTCAGTATTTACCTTTTCAGAAATAATTCTCTGTCCAGCTACATTGTAAATTGTAATTTCCGATACGTTTGAAACCTTATTGTTTAGACGATAATTCAAGGTTTTTTCTTTCACAAAAACACTGATAGCGTTTTCAGAAAAATCATTTACGGAAAGTGTTTGTGGTTTTGCTGCTTCAATCAAAAACTCCAGTCCTAATTTTGCAAATCTCACAGCGTGATTTGGGGTATTGAAAAAAGAATAAACATCACTAGGGCTATGAATATGAGGATTATCCTGCCCCATTGCAGCTTCAAATGGGAAAGCCGCATCATAACCATTAGCCGCCCAACTGGCGTGATCAGAACAGCCATAACCACATTGGGTAGTGGCGTAGGTAAAGCTGTGATTTCCACTTGCATTATAGTGGTCCATCAACGTCATTAAATAAGTATTTAGCGTTGCGCTGTTATAATAATCAGTAGTAATATAAATATCTCTGCTTGATCCTTTATAACCTGTCATATCAAATTGCACATAAGCCACAACATCAACTCCGTTATTTGCATATTCCTCTGCTACTTCCGCAGAACCAACAAGACCAATCTCTTCGGCAGCAAAAGCCATTACCTCAATAGTTCTATTTGGAACAAAGTTTTTAGCTAAAAGCACTCGCACCATCTCATTCAGGGAGGAAATTCCAGAGGCATTATCATCGGCTCCAGGAGCATCATCTTTATTTCCAAAGGAAGTTGAATCTATATGTCCACCAATAATCACAAATTCATCGGGAGTATTTGCGCCATCCATAGTAAGTATTACAGAAGGCATTGGAGTATTCACGTGGTAAAAAATACGAGTATGAACATCAGATCTTCCTGATGCTAAAATCATGGCATCCCATTTTACCTGCTGATCCATAACGGCATTGTATGCCTGTGTTTTTGTATGGTAACGCGTTCCATAAGCTTGTAATAATAAAATATTATCTTCTATATTTTGTCCGTCAACCAAATCTAAACATTCGTTTACAAAAGCATCTTCGGTAATGGTATATTCCAAAACCGTAGGTCTGCGCTGCACTTGATTTAAAGCTTGAAGTGCTTTTTCCTCAGAAGCTTTAAAGATATATCCAGGACCATGAGTTTTTACATTATCGTGAATATGATGTGTAACTTCTTCAGTAATTAAAACAGCAGCTTGATTATTCTCAGTTTTTAAAATCTGAACATCATTAGGATATAATGCTTTAAATGAAGCTGCATCATTAGCATCCATAGTAGCATAAATAGAATTGCCGTTTTGGGCAATCGCAGTAATTGCAAATAATAGGAACGTAAATATTCCAACAGTAATTTTTCTCATCGTAAAGTTTATATGATTTATATAGTAAAAGTAAAATTTCTCCATAATATACCACTGTTTTTTAAAAATTTAACTGTTATCACATAAAATATATAAATACAAATGTTCATTATCTTCGTATATGTAGTATTAACTTCACTATTTTTGAATAGCTAAAAACATACTTTTGGAACTACTAAATCCTGAACTTTGGGTAGATAAATATGCAGATTACCTCTATAACTACACCATAGTTAGAGTGAATGATCATATTGTTGCCCAAGATCTTATTTCCGAAACTTTTTTAGCAGGACTCAAATCCAAAAACAATTTTAAAGGCGAAGCAACCGAACGCACTTGGCTAATTTCAATCTTAAAGCGGAAGATAATTGATCATTATAGAAAGGTTAATTCCAAGAAAGGAAAAGCCGAAGTACATATTTCTTATAAAGATGAATCTTCTGAAGGAGACTGGCTAGAAGAAAACGCTACCGATCCTTTTGACAAATCTGCCGAAGACTCAATGGAAAACAAAGAACTTGGTCTCGCCATTTTGGAATGTCTGGATAAACTGAGCGATAAACACGCTGAAATTTTCAAAAAGAAGACAATCGACAATTATGATACTGAAGCTATTTGTAAAGAATACAATATTACGCCGTCTAATTTGTGGGTAATCATTCACCGGGCACGAAAAACATTAGTAGAGTGTTTAGAGAAATCCTGGTTTAATTAGAAAAGTATGAAATTATTTTTAAAATGTAATGAAGCCGCACACGTTTGTGATAAAATCCAATATAAAGAGGTAGGCCTTTGGGATAAAATCGCGCTTAGAGTACATTTAATAATGTGCACAATATGTCGAAATTACTCAAAACAGAATGTAAAACTTACTCACATTATAAATTCTGCTAACATAAAAACTTTGTGTTCTGAGGACAAACATCGTCTGAAGACGCGCCTCACACAAGAAATTAAAGACTCTTCAAAATCTTAAAATATTTCGAAAAGCATAAATAACAGAAACCAAAGTATTGGTAAACCTTCTACCCAAAAAGAAGCAAAATAACGTTTTTGATCGGCTTTTACAATAATCAGCATCCATCCCAAAATCAGGCAAAAAATCAACAGACTAGCAATATATGCTATTTGAGATTCTTCCTTAAAAAATTCAAAAACCAAACAAACCAATAGAATTAATTCCCCTAAAAATTTAGTGTTCCACACTCCCATTTGTTGTGGAAGGGTTTTAAGATTAAGGGAATCATAGGGCACATCGCGGATTTCAAAAGGCAAAATAAGCACCACTACAATTAGAATCCGTTGAAAAAAGGTAAGTAGCACATCTCCAGAAATAGGCATTTCTGCGGCGATGATTGGCACAATAACGGTTACTCCCGCCCAAACAAATCCCACTATAAAAATTTTGATTCCTGAAAGATTTCTCAGGTTCTTCTTATGAATCAATGGCACCGCATAAAAAAAGGTTGCCAAACCAAATGCAGCAGTTGTCAACAATATCTCAATTGAAAGTCGGAAAGCAACAATACAAAGCAAAATAAAAGACCCTGCTGAAAAAATCTGAATTGTTTTTAAAGAATGCGTCAATCTGTGATGATGAAGCCCAGCTACTTTAGAATACTTCACAAAATTATAGCCAGTTAAAGTTCCTAGAAACACAAACGCCCAAAGTTCTTTTGGGATGTTCAATCGATATTCCATCAAGGTGATGCCCAAAAATGCAAGAACAGCCAAGGCAACGTGGATGCTACTGTTAATATAAAAAGCAAAAAGGCCGTTTAAAGGCTTCATAAAATCAAAAAAGAGGAATAGTGTTAATAAGCTCTAAATTTAGTTGAAAAATTATGTTTTTCAATCACTTAAAAGCCTTCAAAATCACGTTAAAAATTGTAATTTCGCACCGTTTTGTCAATTGTCTAATTGCGATGGTTCACAGAACAAAAACTGAAGAGTAATTAAACAAATATCCGCAGAAGTTTCTATTGCACTAAGAACAAGCTGCGGCGAAATACAGCACAACTATGAATACAGATTCTTTTGCTTTAAGGCATATCGGTCCCCGGGAAAATGATGTTCCCGAAATGCTTGAAACTATTGGTGTAAAATCTCTAGATCAACTTATTTTCGAAACAGTGCCAGATGATATTCTGCTGAAAAAAGCACTGAATTTGGATACGGCAATGAGTGAGCAAGAATACCTTGAGCACATAACGGAGCTTTCCACAAAAAATAAAATATTTAAAACTTATATTGGTTTAGGTTATCATCAGTCCAATACACCTCCTGTAATTCAAAGAAATATTCTTGAAAATCCGGGATGGTACACGGCTTACACACCTTACCAAGCTGAGATTGCTCAAGGCCGACTTGAAGCACTTCTCAATTTCCAAACTGTTATTACAGATTTAACAGGAATGGAAATTGCAAACGCTTCACTTCTTGATGAATCTACAGCGGCGGCCGAAGCAATGGCTTTGCTTTTTGCCGTTCGTGAAAAGGAAAAAAAGAATAACGACGCATCTAAGTTTTTTGTTTCTGAAGAAATTTTGCCACAAACACTTGCTCTGTTGCAAACTCGTTCAGAACCTATTGGTGTGGAATTGGTTGTTGGCAATCATGAAGAGTTCGATTTTTCGGACGGTTTTTTTGGTGCAATAATCCAATATCCAGGTAAAACAGGAAAAGTTTATAACTATAAGGAATTCATTGAAAAAGCTAATGAAAATCAAATAAAAGTAGCAGTTGCAGCAGATATTTTAAGTCTTGTAATGCTAGAATCTCCAGGTAATTTTGGCGTTGATGTGGTTGTTGGAACCACGCAGCGTTTTGGAATTCCACTTGGTTATGGAGGACCGCACGCTGCATTCTTTGCCACAAAAGACGAATACAAACGTAACTTACCAGGAAGAATTATTGGCGTTACAAAAGACACTGACGGAAATAGAGGACTACGTATGGCACTCCAAACTCGTGAGCAACACATAAAGCGCGACAGGGCTACCTCCAATATTTGTACTGCCCAAGTTTTACTGGCTGTTATGGCTGGAATGTATGCTGTTTATCATGGACCTGAAGGTTTAAAGTATATCGCAAGAAAAGTACACAACGGAGCTACAACACTTGCAAATGCTTTGGAGAAATTAGGTTTTGAACAGTTAAACGAAACCTTCTTTGATACTATCTCAATAAAGACCGATGCCACAAAAATCAAATTCTTGGCAGAAGCAAAAGAGGTAAACTTCTATTATCCAAATAACGAAACTGTTTCAATATCAATAAATGAAGCTACAACGGTAAAAGACCTCAACAAAATTCTTGCGATTTTTTCCGAAGCCATTAAAAAGGATTTCCAAAAAATTACTGACTTGGAAACGGGCAATAAAATCCCTCAGGAAGTCGCTCGTAAAACTGAATTTTTACAACAAGAGGTTTTCAATAAATACCACAGCGAAACTGATATGATGCGTTATATCAAAAAACTGGAACGCAAAGACCTTTCGCTGAATCACTCGATGATTGCTTTAGGTTCTTGTACAATGAAATTGAATGCTGCTGCAGAAATGTTACCAATAAGCGACCCAATGTGGGGCAATGTTCATCCTTTCGTTCCTGTGGAGCAAGCTGAAGGTTATCAAATAGTTTTAAAGAAACTAGAAAAACAGCTTACTGAAATTACTGGTTTCGCAGGTACTTCCCTGCAACCAAACAGTGGTGCACAAGGTGAGTTTGCAGGTTTAATGGTTATTCGTGCCTATCACGAATCGCGTGGAGATGATCATAGAAACATTTGTTTAATCCCCTCTTCAGCACACGGAACTAACCCTGCAAGTGCAGTGATGGCTGGAATGAAAGTAGTAGTAACAAAATCTACTGAAGAAGGGAATATTGATGTGGAAGATCTTCGCGAAAAAGCGATTAAATATAAAGACAACCTCTCTTGCATAATGGTTACTTATCCATCTACACACGGAGTTTATGAATCTGCAATTCGAGAGATTACCAGTATCATACACGAAAATGGTGGACAGGTTTATATGGACGGTGCAAATATGAATGCGCAGGTTGGATTGACTCACCCAGGAGCAATTGGCGCCGATGTTTGTCATTTAAACCTTCATAAAACCTTTGCCATTCCTCACGGAGGTGGTGGCCCAGGTGTTGGACCTATTTGTGTTGCGGAGCAATTGGTTCCGTTTTTACCGTCTAACCCAATTATTGCTACCGGTGGAGAAAAGGCTATTTCAGCAATTTCGGGAGCACCTTATGGTAGTTCTTTGGTATGTTTAATAAGCTATGCATACATCTGCATGCTTGGTGTAAACGGGTTGAAAAAAGCAACACAATATGCTATAATGAACGCCAACTATATTAAAGAAAGACTTAACGGACATTACGAAGTGCTTTACGCCGGTGAACGCGGTCGTGCAGCGCACGAAATGATAGTGGATTGTCGTCCATTTAAAGCAAAAGGAATTGAAGTGACTGATATCGCAAAACGATTAATGGACTATGGTTTCCACGCGCCAACGGTATCTTTCCCAATTGCAGGAACTTTAATGATTGAGCCAACGGAAAGTGAAAGTAAGGTTGCTTTAGACCAATTCTGTGACGCTATGATTTCTATTAGAAAAGAGATTGAAGCAGCAGATAAGGAGGAACCAAATAACGTTCTAAAAAACTCGCCACATACATTGCAAATGTTAACTGCAGATGAATGGATTTATCCTTATAGCAGACAGGAAGCCGCATTCCCGCTAGAATATATTTCAGATAATAAATTCTGGCCTTCAATTAGAAGAGTAGATGATGCTTATGGCGACAGGAACCTAATTTGCACTTGTGATCCAATTGAAGCATATATGGAAGCTTAAATTAAATATAGTAAACAGTGTTCAATAATCAGTTAAAAGCAAAGATTTACTGAATACTGAACACTGTTTAATGATTACTTATTTTTCCGTATTTTTAACGAAACTTTTTAATGTATGAATGTAAAAATTACAGGCATAGGGAGTTATATCCCAAGTGAAATTGCTAAGAACGAACATTTTGGGGAACATCACTTTTACAACGCAGATGGCACTCCTTTCGGTCAAGAAAACGAGACAATTATTGAAAAGTTTAAAGCCATTACTGGGATTGCTGAGCGCAGATACATTCCAAAAAATCTAAACACTTCAGATATTGCAGCCTTTGCGGCTGAAAACGCTCTTAAAGACTCAGGAATCAATAAAGAAGAACTGGATTATATAATCGTAGCTCACAACTATGGAGATGTAAAACACGGTTCTGTGCAAAGTGACACCGTACCTAGTATCGCTACTCGTGTAAAGCATAAACTAAAAATTCAAAATCCAAATTGCGTCGGTTATGATATGCTTTTTGGTTGTCCAGGATGGATTGAAAGTATGATTCAAGCCAATGCGTATATAAGAGCTGGAATAGCCAAAAAATGTTTGGTCATTGGTGCAGAAGCACTTTCACGCGTTGTAGATCCACACGACCGTGATTCTATGATCTATAGCGATGGCGCTGGAGCAGCTGTTCTTGAAGCCACAGAAGATGAAGGTGGAATTTTGAGTCACTTTAGTGCTACTTATGCTTTTAACGAAGCCAATTTTATCTATTTTGGAGAAAGCAACAACATAAAGAAAAAAGAAAATCGCCGCTATATAAAAATGTACGGTAGAAAGATTTACGAATTCGCACTCAGCCACGTGCCTGATGCAATGAAGACGTGTCTAGAAAAAAGTGGAGTTGGAATTGATGATATTAAGAAAATCTTTATCCACCAAGCAAACGAAAAGATGGATGAAGCCATCGTGAACCGATTTTATAGGTTATACAACAAGCCTACTCCAGAAAATATAATGCCTATGAGCATTGATAAATTAGGCAATAGCAGCGTTGCAACCGTTCCCACTCTTTACGATTTGGTATTAAACGGCGAACTTAAAGGACATTCTATTCAAAAAGGTGATGTTGTTATGTTTGCAAGTGTTGGCGCAGGTATGAATATAAATTCGATAGTTTACAAAGTATAAATAATTCAGTCCCGATCCTGATAAATGTCGGGATCAAAATTATAAAAATGTACGAAGGCAAATTTCCGAAAAAAAGATACAAGCACACTTTGCATCTTCTAAACGAAGTTATTTCTAAAGAAGAAAAAATTCTCGATTTAGGTGTTACTAATCCTTTTTCAGAAATATTATTAAAAGAAGGTTTTAATGTCACCAATACCAAAGGCGAAGATCTTGATCTTGAAACTGATATCGTAAAAACTGAAGAATTTGATGTTGTTACTGCGTTTGAAATCTTTGAACATTTGGTTTCTCCCTTCAATGTTCTCAATGATATAAAAGCAAAAAAATTAGTCGCTTCCATTCCCTTAAAACTTTGGTTCGCTTCAGCATATCAAAGCAAAACAGATAAATGGGATCGTCATTATCACGAATTTGAAGATTGGCAGTTTGACTGGTTACTGGAAAAAGCCGGCTGGAGAATTGTGAAAAGTGAAAAATTCACCAATCCTATCAAAAAGATTGGAATCAGACCCATTCTTCGTAGAATCACTCCGCGTTATTATTTGGTTTATGCAGTAAGAGATTAATGGATTTCTACATCGTCATACCCGCCCATAACGAAGAAGCATTTATTGGTGGTATGCTTCAATCCATTGTTGAACAAATCTTGCTCCCTAAAAAAGTTATTGTTGTAAATGACGCATCAACTGATGACACTCAAAAGATAGTTCAACAATTTTCAGAAAAATACAGATTTATTGAAAGTGTTTTTCATGATTCAGAAGAAAACCATGCACCAGGAAGTAAGGTTATTAATGCTTTTTATAAAGGCTTCGAAACGCTAGATGATGATTATGATATAATTTGCAAATTTGATGCAGACTTGATTTTCCCCAAGAACTATCTTCAAAAAATTACTGAACAATTTCAAAACAATCCAACATACGGAATGGTAGGTGGTTTTTGTACTATTGAAAAAAACGGTAATTGGATCGTGGAAAACTTAACTAATAAAGACCATATTCGAGGTGCTCTAAAAGCCTATCGAAAAGAATGTTTTCAAGAAATTGGCGGGTTAAAAAAATCGATGGGTTGGGATACCGTTGATGAACTTTTGGCGAATTTTCATGGTTGGGAAATAAAAACCGATTCATCACTTCACGTAAAACATTTAAAACCTACAGGGCAAGCGTATTCAAAAGAATCAAAACACAAACAAGGAGAAGCTTTTTATAAAATGCGTTATGGATTCTGGCTCACGTTAATAGCCTCTGCAAAACTGGCTTCCAAAAAAGACAGTTTTCCGTTTTTTGTAAATTGTATAAAAGGATATCAAAAAGGAAAAAAGGATAAGCTGGAGTTTATAGTCTCAGAAAAAGAAGGTGCTTTCATCAGAACCTTACGCTGGAAAAACATTAGACGAAAAATTGGGATTGGTTAATTCAAGAATAGAGACAAGACGCAAGAGAATCAAGAACCAAGACTAAAAAATGACTTCGCAATATATTACTTGATTTTTTAGTGCCGCTCAAAACTGTCACTGCATAATTTTATAATTTCGGGATTCGTTAATTCTGATTACAAGGTTTCGACGTTTTGAACCACAACGCTTTTCGATTTCAATTTCAATATCGATTTCACACCAATAAACATCACTTAAACTTTTCAGATCTTTTATAATGCCTATTTTTGCAGAAAAATATACTATAATGAATTTCAAGATTTCTCTCCTCACTCTACTCTTATCTTTTTCGATAATTACAACATCTTGCCTTTCCGTTCAAGTTAGTGACAATACCGTTGCAACAATTCCTTCGGAAGTAAAAAAACCGAAAAATATCGTGCTTCTTATTGGCGACGGAATGGGCCTTAGCCAAGTTTCAGCGGCGATTTATTATAAAGCTGGCAAGCCTGCTTTTGAAAGATTTAGTACCATTGGTTTAAGTAAAACTTCTTCTTCAAGTCAATTAGTAACCGATTCGGCCGCCGGAGCCACCGTTTTTTCTGCTGGTGTAAAAACATACAACGGAGCAATTGGAGTTGATAAAGACACTATTGCTGTGCCAACCATTGTGGAACAGCTTTCAAAAGAAGGATATAGCACTGGAATTGTTGCCACCTCTTCTATCCAGCATGCCACTCCGGCAGCTTTTTATGCACACGTGAAATCTCGTAGACTTTATGAAGATATTACCACCTTCGCCCCCAATAGCGGTGTCAATATTTTTATTGGTGGCGGTTTGAAATTTTTCAACCAAAGAAAAGATGGAAAAGATTTATTGGCTGAAATGAAAGCCAAAGGATATGATGTAATTACAGACCAACTTCCAAAAACTCCAAGTAAAAACAACGAAATAATTCTTCTTGCTGAAGACGGAATGCCTAAAATGAGTGAAGGTCGCGGCGACTTTCTGCCAAATGCCACAAAATTAGCTTTGGAAAAACTCTCAAAAAACGAAAAAGGCTTTTTTCTAATGGTTGAAGGAAGCCAAATAGATTGGGGAGGTCATGACAACGACGCCGATTACTTAATTGAAGAGCTTTTAGATTTTGATAAAACTATTGGACAAGTTTTAGATTTCGCGAGAAAAGATGGTGAAACTCTTGTAATTGTAACTGCAGATCACGAAACCGGCGGATTCACATTATCTACCGATGGCAAAGACTACAATAAAATTAAACCTACTTTCTCCACAACCGGTCATTCTGGTACTATGGTTCCGGTTTTTGCGGAAGGTCCAGGAGCTTCTCTTTTTAATGGAATTTATGAAAGCAATGAAATCTATCATAAAATGAGAGAGCTTTTGGCGAAATAGTTAATTCTTGCTTTATGTTTAGGCTCTAGATTTCCGCATTGTCCAGGTCTCGTCCAACAATTACCGACTACCAACTTAAAACTATTTTCTTAACGCGATTTTTGGAATTCAGTGCTGTAATTTTAGTATTTTAGCCGTAGCTATCGTATTTATGAAGTATATACAAGATATTGGTTCTTATTTTTTAATGCTTAAAAAGGTGTTTAAAATTAATGACCTTATTATTAGTTCATTGGGGATTGTGGCCTTTATCTCTTTTTTCGTAGGTGGAGTTGTTGCAATACAAACTGCACTAAACATGGATAATCCAATTATTCCGGATAGTTTGATAGGGTTTGCAACACGGCAGTCCGTTATCTTGGAATTTGCACCTACTTTTATTTCCATAATTATGGCCGGGAAAGTAGGATCTTTTATAACCTCCAGTATAGGTTCTATGAGGGTTACAGAGCAGATTGACGCATTGGAAGTAATGGGAGTCAATTCTCTAAACTACTTAGTATTTCCAAAAATAGTTGCATTAATGTTCTATCCTTTCTTAATTGTTATAGCTATGTTTCTTGGGAGCAAGAATTTATACCTTATCAACTTTTTTACGCATTTTTCAAAACCTTTGTCTTTGCTTTCATTCTTGCAACAGTGCCTTCTTGGCAAGGATATTATATGAAAGGTGGCTCCCTTGAAGTAGGTAAGGCTAGTACAAATTCATTTGTATGGACGAGTGTTCTAATTATTGCTTCAAACTTTATAATAACTCAACTCCTTTTAAGCTGATGATAAAAATTGAAGACGTACATAAAAGTTTTGGGGAAGAAGAAATTCTGAAAGGTATAACTAC
>CAJDWD010000007.1_pt1 | contig 13623 bp, 10 predicted proteins | sample 7391451 | NCBI WGS metagenome assembly CAJDWD01 (sample SAMEA7055716, study PRJEB34461) | soil metagenome | biome: terrestrial ecosystem; feature: Peninsula; material: soil | place: Antarctica | collected 2016
TATGCTGGGTCTGCTTTATAGCAATTAGAAATATGTCTTTCTTGAATAAACTTTTCGGCACCTCCAACTTCACAAGCAGTATTCTTAAATAAAACTTGTTGTTTCTCGGGCGTTAAAAGTCTAAATAGATTTCCTGGTTGTGTAAAATAGTCATCGTCTTCTCTGTGGTCATAATGAAAGGCAGCACCTTCTAATTCTAAAGCAGGTTCTACAAATTCCTTTTGTTCTTGCCACTGTCCGTAGCTATTTGGTTCATAATGGATTGTTGAACCTTCATTTCCATCAACGCGCATTGCTCCATCACGACTATGATTATTGAATGGACACTTTGGTGTGTTTACTGGAATCTGGTAATGATTTACACCCAATCGATAACGTTGTGCATCTCCATAGGAAAATAATCGTCCCTGTAGCATTCTATCTGGAGAAAAACCAACTCCTGGAACTACATTGGCAGGATTAAAAGCTGCCTGTTCTACATCTGCAAAATAATTGTCCGGGATTCTGTTAAGCTCCATCATACCCACGTCTATCATAGGATAATCGCCGTGTGGCCATACTTTAGTTAAATCGAATGGATCAAACCTGTAAGTTTTAGCATCAGCTTCAGGCATAATCTGGACTTTTAATTTCCATTTTGGGAAATCGCCATTTTCAATCGCGTTTAATAAATCTCTCTGGTTGCTTTCTCTATCATTGCCAATGATTTCTTTCGCCTCTTCATTTGTCAAGTTTTCAATACCCTGCATACATCTAAAGTGAAACTTAACCCAATGTCTTTCATTTGCGGCATTGATAAAACTAAAGGTATGGCTGCCGAAACCGTGCATATTTCTATATGTTTTTGGAATACCTCTATCACTCATTAAAATTGTTACTTGATGAAGAGCTTCAGGCAGCAGTGTCCAAAAATCCCAGTTGTGATTTGCACTTCTTAGGTTAGTTTGTGGATCACGTTTTACGGCCTTGTTTAGATCCGTAAATTTATAAGGATCCTTCATAAAGAATACGGGAGTATTGTTTCCTACTAAATCCCAATTGCCTTCTTCGGTATAAAACTTTAATGCAAATCCGCGAATATCTCTTTCTGCGTCTGCCGCTCCACGTTCCCCTGCTACGGTGGAAAATCGAGCAAACATTTCGGTTTTCTTGCCTATTTCGGAAAATATCTTGGCTTTAGTGTATTTGGTAATATCGTGAGTAACCGTAAAAGTGCCAAAAGCTCCTGATCCTTTGGCGTGCATTCTTCTTTCGGGAATTACTTCTCTGTCAAAATGAGCAAGTTTTTCAAGAAACCAAAAATCCTGTAATAGCAATGGACCCTTTCTTCCCGCGGTTTCCACATTCTGATTTTCGGCTATCGGCCTCCCTGAAACCGATGTAAGTTTTTTCTTTTCTTCTTCCATTTTATAATTTATTTACTGATTAGATTTATGTTTTAAAAACGTTCTCCGTTTTGAGTTTACTGAAATGAGAACTTTAAAAATACAACTATTTAATAGAGTTGCAAAAGCGAAATTCAACACTTTGCCTCTATTTTTCTTAACGCATTTTGAAAAGATATAACTTAAGGTACGGACAGGAAGCAAACGCTAGCTGAGTGATATTAAGTTGGAAAAAACCTTACAGGTTTCTAAAACCTGTATGTACTATGATAGGATAAAACTGACTTGAATTGACTTGGACGACTTTTTTCTTAGGAATGCTCCTTTAAATCGTTTGGTTCAATATGAATTAAAACGTGACCTAAATTGGGGATTTTTGCTCGTAAATAGTCTTTTAGGTTATGTGATATAGTATGGCCAACTTTTACTGAGACTTCGCTGTTAACCATAGCATGTAAATCTACATTATACCTCATTCCTGCCTTTCTGATAAAGCACTTTTCAGTTCCCAAAACTCCTGGAACTTCTAGAGATTTCTTTCTTATTTCTTTTATTAAATCATCATATACCTGTTCATCCATGACTTCACCAAGGGCAGGTCTGAAAATCAAATAGCTATTGTATAAAATAAATCCAGATGCAAGAAGAGCTGCCCAATCGTCGGCATTCTCGTATCCTTTTCCGAAGATGACGGCAATCGAAATTCCGATAAATGCCATTACAGAAGTTATCGCATCGCTTCTATGGTGCCAAGCATCTGCTTTTAGTGAAGAGCTGTTTAACTTTTTACTTTTCCTATTGACAATCTGAAACGAGATTTCCTTCCAAATAATTATTATTCCTAATACAATCAATGTCCAAGCCTTGGGACTTTCATGCGGAGTTTGAATATTTCGAATACTACCGTAGGCGATAACCGTAGCTGAAACAACAAGAAACGCCACTACCGCAAAGGTTATTAAAGGTTCAATTTTTCCGTGGCCGTAGGGATGGTTTTCATCTGCTGGTCTTTTTGCGTATTTAAAACCTAACAAAACTAAAAAGGAAGCAAATATATCTGTAGTAGATTCAATTGCATCCGCAATCAGGGCGTATGAATTCCCAAAAACCCCAGCTAGTGCTTTAATAATAGCTAATGCCGTATTTCCGATTAAGCTAAAATAGGTTGTTTTTATTGCAGATTGTTCGTTACTCATTCAATGGGCATAATTAAGCGTCACGAGGTAATAGCCTGTGTGGAATTATGAATGATCGCTACAAAAACATCAATTCCTCTGGGAAATCCAAACACTAATCTTTTATAGCCGAAAGATAAATAATAAATCATGAGAGCGCAAGAAATGCAGTATAGTCATTATGCTTTCCTTATATATCAGTTCTGAACATTTACATGATGATCAATTAAAACACAAGTTCTTCATAAGCTACCTCGTCCGAAATTGTTTCCACATTTCCAGGATATTCTTTTCCGCGCAATTTCGATACCGTATGTGCTGCTAATTCATCATTTGGATATTCCATAATCAATTCCTTGATTCGCTGAATATCAAGATTGTCATTAATTGGATCCAACCATCTATCTTCCAGTTCGGTTGGCAATATAACTGGCATTCTCGGGCCTTTTAATTTTGGATTGTTGTGTATTTTTGCCATCATTGAGTTTCCGCTTGTGGTTACGATTGAAAAAGTATTTAGCGTTCCGCCCTTCTCAGGATTTTCCCATTCGCTCCATAAGCCAGCCAATGCCATTGGTTTTTTATCTTTTCTGTAGATATAGAAAGGATAGGTTTTTCCATTAAAATGATGATGTTCATAAAATCCATCTACATAGATTATACAACGATTGCCATTCGCTGAACTGCGAAAAGAAGGTTTTTCGAAGATAGTTTCTCCTCTAGCGTTTAGTGTATTGTTCCATTGTTTTTTCATATCTGCCTCGTTCTTTACCCAATGTGGAACAAGGCCCCAAGTGGCAACTTCCGGAAATTCTGGAGAGCGATCGGTATATATCAGTAGTTCGGCATGGCTAAAACCAGAGGTGTGATAAAGAGGCAAATCAGTAAGTGGAACAAGTTTTTCTATAATCTCTTCAACTGCCAGTTTATCATTTTTACGTCTTGCCCTACTCAATTGGGCTTCTAAACTTGCTTTAATATCGTAGCACAAGGTGTTTAGGTTTTTGGATTATAAATAAGTGAATAATTGAATGGTCTTTAGGATTCAATTCGGTAATATAGATTAATAGCTAATTTACTTTTGCAACACGCTTAATCCAGCTTTGGCAATTCGCACATCTTCACTTCCGTGGGCACCACCAACACCAATACCCCCAACCACTTTTCCATTGATGAAAATTGGGATCCCTCCATCCATCGCTAAAATATTTTCATCCAAATAACGAATATCTTCAGGTATAGAACCATCTTTAATACCTTTAGCAATCTCGGCGGTTTCCCGTTTCTGGGAAGCTGCAGTATATGCTTTTTTATAACTCGCCCGCACAGTATGTACCCCAGCATTGTGATGTCTAAGTACGGCAAGAGTCTGACCGGATTTATCAACAATAGTAATGCAAACAGAAAGCCCATCTTTCTCCGCTTGGGCAAAGGCTGCTTGAATCATTTTAGCCGCCATATTTCCAGTAAGTACAGGTTCTTGGGTGATATTATTTTGAGAATTTGCCATAATAGAAAGACTTGTAAATATAATAAAGAATAATTTCTTCATCTGTTGTATGGATTAGGGTTCTGTTTTTTCCAATTGATTTATTCTGCAATCGTTCAATATAATAAAAGCGGTGTTACGTTTTCAGATATTGTTATTCACAAATACCGTCTGGCGTACAGCTTTGTCCTTGTGTAACTTCCAATTTTGTTTCGGGGTTAAGTTTTCTCCATTCTGGGAATGCTTTTTCTAAACTCTGTAAAAAGGCTTGCGACGGCTGTGCTCCCGAAACTGCATATTTTCTGTCAATTACAAAAAACGGAACTCCTTGAACACCTACTTGCTGGGCTTCCTGAATATCCTGCTTTACAAGAGAAGCATATTTTTCATCCGTAAAAGCGGTTTTGATTTGGGTTTCATCCAAGCCAATTTCTTTGCCTAGTGCTGTCAATGTATTTAAATCAGCAATGTTTTTTCCTTCTGTAAAAAAAGCAAGGAATAATCTTTCTTCCGCTTCATCTCCTAAACCTTTTGTTTTGGCAAATTGTATCAACTTATGAGCACTCAAGGAATTAACCATTACCGCTGAATCAAAGTTGTATTCCAATCCCACTTGTTTCGCAGATTCAGCAACATTGTTTAACATTCCTTTTACTTGCTCTGCTCCCATTCCTTTGTGCTTAACCAGATAATCCTGATAACTTTCATTTGGCAACTCAGGAATTGACGGATTTAACTGGTAACTTTTCCATATTATTTCAATTGAGTCTTTATCGGGAAATTGCTCAAGAGCGGTTTCTAAATTTCTCTTTCCTATATAGCAAAACGGACACATTATATCACTCCAGATTTCTATTTTCATTTTGTTTTCCATTGTCATTTTAATAATTTTAATTTTTTGTCTTGGATCCTATTTCTTGTCTCCTGATTCTTGCAGCAAAGCGGTCCTGGTTCATTTCCTGAGTAGCTTAAATACTTTCCACAAATTCCAAAAAGACTTTCTTATGAAGATCAAGATCCAAATCAGGAGAAAGTGAGGCGCGCACAATATAATCTTTGTCGCCTTCTTTGGTGGTTCCTTGCGTGGATGTTGCAGGTATCGTCCAATAACATCCCTTCAGTTGGCCGTAGCTCACACAGAACTTACTTTCATTGGGAATTCTCGTAATCATCAAATTGATCAGCTTAAGATTCAAGTCTCTTTTATAAGCTTCTTTTTCTTCATCAGTATTTCCTTTGGTAGGAAGATCTAATGAAAACACAGAGGGTGTAAATCCTTGTTCCGCCAATTCTTCCGAAACAAAATTGATCTTTGCCTCTGGCAAAGCTTCGTGGATAAAGTTTACAAATTCGCGTGTGTTTTTATATGCATCCTTAATCCTCTGATTCATTGAAGGCAATTGTTTTGCCAATATTTCATATTGAAGATCTGTAGCTTCGTTATCGCAAAGCAGGAGATGTTTTTCTATTTTTTCCATCAAAGATTCCGTTTTGGTATTCCCAACAACGTAGCCAGCAGTACATTTTCCGCCACTTGGGAATTTCGATCCACTAGCATACGAAACGCTTTTAACCTTTGAAAGTATAGCTCCTTCCCCTAAAAAGTGAACATTCGGACAAAAAGTTTGATCTAAAATAAAGACAGGGGCTATAGCAATTTCACCAGTTGCAGTTTTACGCTCCTTACTTAAAACTTCTTTTAATTGTATAAGATCTGGGACTTCAACTCTAGGATTTGTTGGTATTTCGGCGATTATATATGGCACAGCATCTTCTTTTGCAATAGCATCTAAAATTGTATCAATACTATTAACCATCTCGTTATCACCATCAACTAGTAAATCCACGACTTCCACATTATCAAGACAAGCAGCAACCCTTCTGGCTTGGTCGTTTGTACCTCCATAACAATTTGGCGGAACAATAAACTTGATGGCTTTTCCCTTATGGTTTTCTAAGGCATCGTCAATTAGACCCATCATTATTGCGTATTGCATAGATAGTCCACTAGAAGCAACCAATGCCTTTGTATCTGAATCAGTAATAGATGCAATTGATTCTAAGACAGCTAATTTGTCTGTCTTCACATTAATTTTCTTGGGTTCAAAAGAAGAATTATCTATAAGCAAGTTTAAAGCAGTAAGACAATTGGCTGGCGTCATTGCAATGGTTTCTCTTCTTCGCACATGCTGAATCTCTGAAATAAATTTTTCATTGTGCTGACCATTTATCAATAGAATACTTCCCAGCTGAGAATGTAGTTTTATGAAAAAGTCGATATTAGAAGAAAGGTCAACATTGCCGATTTTATCATCTTGTGAAACAAATACCGTGCTTCCGTGAAATTCGGAAATAGCTTCTGCGTTCTCAACCTTCTTTAATTCAAATTTATAACCATAAACGCTCCGCAGAACATCAGCATCAAAATATGTTGGCAATTCCCCGCTATAAAGGATTTGAGTGTTTTTATTATCTAATAGATTCTTTCTAAGAATAGCTAAAATAGGAATTGTTCTTGAAGAAAAACTGATTACATTTTCTGATTGTAGATTATTCAAATTAGCAATTCCCCACTCCAATATACAGGATAAAGGATGGCCTAGACGAATATAATCATAAGCAGTAGGTAATTTACTTAGTGCCGACGAGGCCGAAATATTATTGTTATATAAGGTTTCAAACTGATCTAAGAATTGAGTCTTTGCTAACTCTTCATTATAAATATCCAACCGATGAGTAGTAAGATTCAACCAGTCAGCTGGCATATTTTTTAATACATTTTTAATATAGTCTAGCATATTATTCTCTTTCATGATTTTACAGAAATATAATCCGCAAGTTACATCAAATGGAGTTTTTTAAAAAAAGTCTTAACAGATGGATTGCTACATTATAGTTAAAAATTTTATAAAAAGGACGCCATTACCTTTAGAGCCTACAAGACCAGAAATTAGAATCAGGATTACAAGTGTTAAGACTAAAAGTATAATTAATAAAAGCTATTAATACAATTCTATATTCGCTAATAAAACTAACCGAATAATATAATTTTATGAAATAAAGCCGCTCAAATAATTGATAAACTTTTATTAAATTGGAAAAACAATTTCGGAAAATAAATAATGAATTTAACCTATCGCGTTTACAGCCTTGCTAGCAAAATAAGAAATAAGATTGGCTATCGAACCATTAAAACAGCAATTGCCACACCTTTATCTATGTTCATAGCACAGTCATTTGGAGTTAGCAATGTTGTAACAGCAGGGATATTGACTATGTTATGTATTCAACCATCGAGAAGAAGATCCTTTGAAACAGCTTCCGATCGTTTTTTAGCCTGTTTATTGGCAATCGTGTTTTCTGCCATATTCTTTGAAGTTTTTGGTTATTCCGCAGTTGTACTTTCCATTTTATTGATGGTGTTTATCCCTACTACTATCTTTTTTAAGATTGAAAAAGGAATCTTCACCGGTACGGTAATAACTTTAAACATTTATCTTTTTGAGAATTTTAATTTAAGCTATATTTCTAATCAGCTATATCTTATCGTGATAGGGATTGGAACGGGTTTTCTAATCAATTTATATATGCCAAGTTTGGAGAAAAAGTTAGATCAACTAAGGAAGTCTGTTGAAGTTCGTTTTCTAATAATATTTAGACAAATTTCTAAAATTTTAATCAATAAAGATCCGATTTGGCTTAGGACAGAAATCATAGAATTGGAAAACCTATTTGAAGAAGCAACTGAATTAGCGAAAAGAGATAAGGAAAATCGGCTATTTGGCAACAACCACTCTTATTCAGATTATTTTATAATGCGACAATATCAATTTGAGCTATTGCAAAGAATGCTTGTCCTTATAGACAAATTACCTAAAAAGGCAGAAATAAGCAGCGAAGTGTCTTTGTTTATCAAGGAATTGGGCGAAAAGGTACATACAGAGGATACAGCTTCCTTTTACTTGGAGAAGTTACAAGATTTAAAAGAAGAATTTAAACAAATTGAACTTCCAAAAAGTTATCAAGACTTCGAAACAAAATCGATTATCTTTCAATTATTACAGGAACTTGAACATTATCTAAGTGTAAAAAGAAACTTAATGCAACCCAAAGAAAAGAAGCAGAAAAAATTGAAACCATAATCAACATCTGGTTTATAAGAATTTTATCACGAGCATTTCTATTTTCTATTTTTCCTTGAGCTTATCAATTTGTTCTTGGGCTCGCTTCAACTCCTTTTCGGTGGCGGGATCGGGCAATTGTTCTTTGGCACCTTCCGGTTCAAAGTGTAGGGCTGCGTAATACGGAAAATGATCTGAATCTATATACTCCTCCACTTGGATATCTGATACTCTAAATTCCGAGGTTACGTAAATATGGTCCAAAGGCCAACGTAACAATGTCTTATCAGCATTGAAAGTACAATAGAAACCTCTACCTACCCTAATATCAAGCAATTCCGAGGCTTGTTTAAATAGCTTTGTAGTTCTGGACCAAGGGATATCATTTAAGTCTCCAAGCACAATTACTGGAATTTTAGAATCCCGTACTAATTTTGCCGTTAGCATCAACTCGGCATCCCTATCTGTTGACAGTGGATTTTCCTGAGGCATAGGTGGTGTGGGATGAATGGCGTAAAGCTGTATTACTTCTCCATTAGGCATTTTGAATTTTGTATGTATGGAAGGTATGGTATCTGTAACCATAAATTTTATTTCAGGCTCTATAAGTTCATATTTGGAATATAATAATATTCCGTAGGTATTCGAAAGCGGCAGTTCCACTCTATACTCATACTTCTTGCCCAAGCCTTGATTTATAGCCTTTTGCCACAATATGTCTGCCTCTGTAAAAACCATAATATCAGAATCTAATCTATTTACTAGAGCCAATAACTTGTCATTATTTTCATTTTTTTGAAGCACATTCGCAGTAAGTATTTTTACGGTATTTTCCTTCTGTAGATTATTGGCAGCTAGTACATCTTTTTTATAAAGTGGCGTAAAAGAGATTATAACTGAAAATTGATAAATAAAACAACCAATCAAGATGGAAATGAAAATCACATCTTTCTTATTCTTAAATCTAAAAATAATAATATATAATAATATGGCGAAAAACGTAAGTGCCGTTAATTGAAGATGCGGAAAGGCCCACATACGCACCCACCAATAATCTAAGGGAATTAATGGCAATAAGGTTATAATTATAGTTATAACACCAAACCAAAAAAAGATCTTTCTAAATGATATATTTTTCATCGAGAAGCTCAAATCCCCTTAATTTTAAAGTTTAAAGAATAGTGTATAAAATTTTCAGTTTTATCTGAGTCGGTTTTTTGTCTTTTATTTGTAAACTTCATAATCTGCGGTTTTCGGATATTACTTAACACAATAGTTATTGTAAGTGAATTAATGAATTTGTAAAATTAAGTTAGAATTTGGCAGTATCTTCAATTGTATCAACTTTTTTATAGGATCACGGTTAATATCTTTTAGTTTATAAACTTATTTTATGAAATATCTTATTTCGCAATTTCTTCAATTATTCTACCCAACACGTCTTAAGTATAATCTAAAACAGTTTTCTCAGCAGAAGGGAAATCCCAGTATGAATTTCCCAAATGAGTGTTGTGTTTTGTAGTAAACGTTTTATTTCGTAATATTTTTTAGGTTCGATTTTAAAAGAAACTTCCAATTGTAATAAACGTACATATAGCCAATAATAAAACACTAATTATTGTTAAGATATTTCTTTGATTTCTTATTAAATATCTTATTCCGATAACTAAAAAAACAATTTGTGCAATAAGAAATGGTATTGTAAATATTTCCTTGAAAACTCCAATTAAAACTAAATCTATTTTATAAAAGTTAATCAACCAAATCAGAATAAAGTATGCTACAATTGCAAAATTCACAATTATCAAGTTTCTATTTGTTATTAGTTTGTTCAATTTATTCCAGATTTAGTGCGTTCAACCAATGAATGGTAATGTTTGCTGTAAGAATAGTTGCGAGGGATAAACACCTAAGCGACTAAAACTGTGCGAGCCTATGGACATTTCGAGGGAATTTCCAAGTAAGCGAGAATCAAACCAGGGTGTTTTTCTTCTTCGCTGTTAATATGGTATGTTTCTCAAATTCTGATCCCGATGTTCGATACTTAACTTCAAAAGAATTTATTTCTTCAAAATTTGTTTTCACGAGTTGTGATTTTAAGTCATCTAAATTATGAAAGTATAAGTAAACTCTTCCACCCTTACTTTTTTTGAAACCAGATTTCTCAGGGTCGCCCTCCACGAAACTTAAATATATTAAGCCATTGTTGTTTAGTAGTTCGTAAGCGTTGGAAATTAATTTGTTACTTTCAGTGTGCGACAAGTAAGGCAAACAAAATCCACCAATAAGTCCATCATATTTTGTGTCAAGATTTTTGATTTGTCGGCTGTCCATAACTGCAAAATTTGCTGACGGATTATTTAATTTTGCAAGATTAATCATGTTTGGTGCAATGTCAATTCCGAAAATATCAAAGTCAGGTCTTTTAGATAAAAGATATTTTGTGATATTTCCAGGTCCGCAACCAATTTCCAAGAGTTTAGCTTTTGGTTTGCCAATGTAGTTACATATATAGTCGTATGTGTCATTATACAAGTTTAAGTCCATAAACTTGTCTTGATATATTAATGCAATGTTGTTCCAAGTTTCAAAAGTTTCTATGTATCTGTCCATTGTTTAGTCATATTTTTAAATGCCCTATAACGGTTTTTATATGAGTTGTGGGATGTTTAAGCACGAACCTCTGTAAATAAAAACTGGCTTTGAAAAATCAGCAGGATTTTAAAGTATGCACAGAACAAGTAATAATTAAGATACAATTTTGTGCATTCGGTTTTATTTCTTTTCTTTTATAAGCTCTGTGTCAATATCCATTTTTTGGTCGGCTTAGTCCAGGCATCTAATGGTTTGTATAAAAATCCGTGACCCAGATTTGTTTTCAATTCTAATTGTTCAAATTTTGTGGTATAATTTTCATTGTTTTTCCAGTAATCATAATTTTTCCCTGCAATACTATCAGACAAGTCGTAAATGCATAACACTTGTCCGTGAAATTTCCAATTATTGTTCATTTCTTGGAATTCATTATTTCCAGCAAGAAAAACATAATTAATTGGATTTAAATTTATGTCAGAAATATTCGAAGCAATAATCGCTCCTTTTGAAGCTCCAATTACAGATATATTCGTTGGTTTAACGCCTATCTGTATAAGAATATCAATTTGTTTTGAAAACTTAATGGCATACGCCTTTGGTTCAACATTTTCTTTTCTCACCTCATAATGAACTATAGATTTCTCGACTTTGAGAGCGGAAATTATACTGTCCAGCTCATATTTTCCAAACGCTTCACTAACAGCGTCTTTTCCTTGTTCTTCTATTATCCGACCGTGAATGTAAAAAATATGTCTTGTGCTATCTATGTTATTCACCTGTGAATTACAGTTATATTGAGTAGATAATATTATTAGTATTAAGAAATATCTTTTCATTTCAGAATTTTTGTTTTTAGATGACTCACAACGTTCGGGCTATTGGCCCTCACGTCAAAAAATGTAATTACTTTCGGACACCCATTAAGCCAAAGCTTTATTTTTTACATTTTTTTTTATCTTCACGCCTACCGCAGGACTACAATTTCCAAAATAAAAAATAAAAATGAGTTGTAAATCAAAAATTTCGGCGTACTCGTAAATATACAACTGCTTTTGGTTTTAGCACTTATTCCGCATCGATTATAGTCATTTGTTGTGCGCTAACTTTTCTCCATTGTAATATGTCAGATATATGATTAGCATTATAAAAGAAATAATTCCCAGAATTCCGTGAAGTATTTTATTAATATTAGGTTTTAGCTTCTTGCCTAGGGTTAAGCATATATTCCTGAGGTAAAACAAACAATTAAGTATCTACTATTGTGGGATTTTTGTACTAATATCCATCATTCTTTTTTTCCATTGTTTTATAGTTTATTGAATTTTCATTCTACAAGTTTTTTCAAGATGTGGCGCACAACATCATTATGTAAGCACCAAACACACCCATAAATATACTTTTTGATGGAATAGAAAAACAATATAATTTTCTTATTTTCAAGCAATATAAAGCAACTAACTTCTCATTGTAAAATTCGTTAAATTAGCAACCAAATCCCCCAACAGAGAAATAGCATGCAAACCGAAACGTATCTCAATGAATTATTAGGCCCATATATGCTGGGAGTTCTAATAAGCTTAGCCATTGGACTTATCTTAGGATTGGAGCGAGAATATGACAAATTGAAAGATGAATTAGGATTCGCAGGAATTCGAACCTTTCCTATTGTTACTCTTTTAGGATTCGTTATGGGTCATCTTTCCGAAATATTTACACATTGGTTCCTAATGGTTGGGATGGGCTCTTTTATAATGTTTCTGGGAATTGGGCAAATTTACAAGGACAGAACGGAAGCATCTTCTGGAATCACAACAAAACTCGCGCTAATAGCCACTTTTGTATTAGGGATTATGGTATCTCAAGAATTGTATCGAGATTCGGTGGCAACGGCGGTAATCTTAGTCACGCTTTTATCCTTAAAAACAACTTTTCATACCATCATCCAAAATATTACACATCAGGAGCTTTTCGCTTTTATCAAGTTTGTTATAATTGCACTTTTGATACTTCCTTTCTTACCCAATAAAGATTATGGACCAAATGGTTTATTGAATCCATTTGAAATTGGCTCTATCGTTGTTATCGTTTCCTTCTTAAATTTCATTGGATATTTTTTGGTCAAATTTGCTGGATCCAGAAAAGGTATTTTATTGACGGCCATCCTTGGAGGATTGATTTCTAGTACCGCGGTGGCATGGAACTATTCTGCAAGAAGTAAGGAAGACCCCAAACTGTCTAAGGAATATAGCGCTGGTATTATTATAGCATCGGCCATAATGTTTCCGAGGCTTGCTCTAATTGCAGCAATTTTTAATCCAGCTATCGTGGGTCAATTAGCTATTCCCGTGACTCTACTCACTTTAATCTGTTTGATTCCTGCTATTCTATTTATTAGAAAAGATTCGGTGAATCCTGATGCTGACACCACAATAGATTTAGGGAATCCACTAAATATGCTGAACGCTCTCAGCTTTACCGTCATCTTTATAGGTATTCTCTATGCCGTGCATTATGGTAATGAGTATTTTGGAGAGAGTGGCCTCTATTATTCTTCGCTAATCGCTGGTCTAGCTGACACCACCGCTATTACCATAAGTATGGCGAAGTTTGCTTTAATTGGTGAAAATCTGCAACTATCTGCTTTGGTAATAATTGCCGCAACTTTAAGTAATACGCTTGTGAAAATGGGCATTGCAATCTTTAGAGGATCTAAAACAACCGCTCGGTTAGTCAGTTATGTTTTTGGTGGTGTGATTGTAGTCGGAGTACTTTATATTCTTATTTGGAGTTAGAAACCAGTTTCTGAAATGCTCGTGTCAATAATAAATCAACTCGTTAAGATTTAAAAAATTCCAATT
>CAJDWD010000010.1_pt1 | contig 13573 bp, 10 predicted proteins | sample 7391451 | NCBI WGS metagenome assembly CAJDWD01 (sample SAMEA7055716, study PRJEB34461) | soil metagenome | biome: terrestrial ecosystem; feature: Peninsula; material: soil | place: Antarctica | collected 2016
TTTTTAATGAAAAAACCAACGAGATCACATAAAAAGCCTATCAAGTCACCGCACGCCATCGAAATGAACGAGAAGGCAGTAAGCAAGCTGCAAAAGGCATCTGAAAAGGATGTTCAATCTGTGTATGCTTTTATGGAAAGTTCCAAAGAAGGCATTTCACAAGCAGAAGCAGAGATACGTACCTCGAAATTTGGTTTAAACGAAGTTGCACACGATAAAGCTCCTTCTTGGTTTGTGCAATTAGCAAAGTCATTTGTCAATCCTTTTATAGGTATCCTTTTAGCGATTGCAGCAATTTCCTTTGTAGTCGATGTATGGTGGGCTGCAGCGGGAGAAAAGGATTTTAAAACAGTAATCGTCGTTGGTACGATGATTCTGATTAGTGCCCTCCTTAGCTTTTTTCAGGAATATAGAAGCAATCGCGCAGCGCGCAGCAGAGCAGCTCAAAAGCATGGTGACAAATACTGCAGCCGTATTGCGGAAAGACCATGGCAGAAACGAAATCCCCATGAAGGAAATTGTTCCGGGCGATATTGTTTATTTAGCCGCTGGCGATATGATTCCCGCAGATTGCCGTGTTGTGGAAAGTATCGATTTATTTATAAGTGAATCCATGCTCACAGGCGAATCCTTACCAGTAGAAAAATCACCCCTTCCAATTCAAGACGCGAATAACAAGAGACCTACCGATTTAGCTAACCTGTGCTTTATGGGCACTAATGTGGTGAGCGGAGCAGCAACCGTTGTAGTGATTGCCACAGGTTCCAAAACCTATTTTGGCAATATCGGTAAGAGTATTATCGGCGAAAGTCCCGAAACCAGTTTTGATATAGGGATCAATAAAGTGAGCCTTCTGCTAATTCGCTTTATGCTGGTAATGGTGCCGATTATTTTTCTGATAAATGGTTTAGTAAAAGGTGATTGGATGGAAGCACTACTCTTTTCCATTGCCGTAGCAGTTGGGTTGACACCTGAGATGTTGCCGGTTATAGTTACGGCCAATCTTGCCAAAGGTGCGATGAGCATGAGCAAGCACAAGGTAATCGTAAAACGCTTAAATGCTATCCAGAACCTTGGTGCCATGGATATACTATGTACCGACAAGACGGGAACGCTCACTTTGGATAAAATCGTTTTGGAGAAGCACCTGAATGTTTTTGGCGTTGAAGATGACGAAGTTTTAAAATGGGCCTACCTCAACAGTTTCCATCAAACCGGATTAGCGAATTTGATGGATAAGGCCGTCTTAGAGCAAGTACAAATAGAGGATTATATAAAAGTAGAAGAGGATTTCGAAAAAATCGATGAAATTCCATTTGATTTTCTACGGAGACGGATGAGCGTCATTTTAAAGCAAAAGAACGGAAAGCACCTACTCATAGCTAAAGGTGCGGTGGAAGAAATGCTGGACCTGTGCACACACAGTTTTGATCCGGGGGAAGATCGACAATTGCACATTGAGCAAGACGAAATAGTAGTAATGGACGAGGCGATGCGTGCTAAGGTTTTAGAAACCTCCACTGCCTTAAATGCAAAAGGCTTGCGTATTTTATTGCTCGCCATAAGGGAGTTTGATGGTGACCATCCATTAAACTATGGCGTTAATGATGAAACCAATTTGATTTTCACAGGGTTTATCGGATTTCTCGATCCTGCAAAACCATCGGCTAGACCTAGTATTGAAGCCTTGCATAAATTACATATTGAAGTAAAAGTGCTGACAGGTGATAACGAAATAGTCACAAAAAAGATTTGTCAAGACGTTGGTATACCTTTTAATAATATAATGATGGGAAGTGAGTTGGCGTTGATTTCTGATGAGGAGCTTTCTGAACGTGTTGATGATATTTCAATATTTGCAAAGATGAGCCCTTTGCAAAAAGTAAGAGTAGTCCAATCATTAAGAGCAAAAGGACATACCGTTGGAGTTTTAGGGGATGGTATTAATGATGCGGCCGCTTTGAAAGAAGCCGATGTAGGCATTACAGTAGATAATGCCGTGGATATTGCAAAAGAAAGTTCGGATATTATTCTTCTGGAAAAGGATCTAATGGTACTAAAAGAAGGGGTGATTTATGGTCGAAGAACTTTTGGAAATATTATCAAATACATTAAAATGGCCACCAGCAGTAATTTCGGAAATGTGTTTAGCATTTTAGGTGCAAGTGCATTTTTACCATTTCTACCAATGTTGCCGATACAATTGTTGGTGCAGAACCTCCTGTATGATGTTTCCCAGACATCTATTCCTTGGGATACAATGGATGAAGATTATTTGGAAACCCCTAAAAAGTGGGACGCTAAAGACATTCGTAGGTTTATGATTTACATTGGCCCAACCAGCTCTATATTTGATTATGTGCTTTTTGCGGTAATGTTTTTTGTTTTTAAAGCGAATAGTCCCGAGCATCAAAGTTTGTTTCAAACCGGTTGGTTTGTGCTAGGCCTACTTTCTCAAACTTTGATTGTACACATGATTCGAACAAAGAAAATTCCATTTATCCAGAGCTGGGCATCTGCTCCTGTTGTTGCTATGACCTCTTTGGTAATGGTAATCGGAATTATAATTCCATTTACTCCTTTGGCAGAAATCTTGTCTATGGAGCCGTTACCACTCGCGTATTTCCCGTGGTTGATCGGTATATTAGTAGGTTATAGTTTACTTATACAATACGTTAAAAACTGGTATATTAGAAGGTTTGACACTTGGTTGTAACTTTGTAGTCTGGAAAAATACATTTCATTTTAATCCCAATTACATTCGCATTTTTTCAACATCAAATTACATATGCATAGAACATTTGGAACTCATTCTTAAAAAAAAATGTTTTCTGAAGAAGAGGTTAATATAATTTCAAGCAAAGAAAACTTAATGAATCCTCAATACACCCCGAAAATAATAAAATAAACCACCATATTTGAAGTATAGAATAGCGCATCCCAAACTATTTTAAAGGAATAATAAATCTTAAAGCTTATAATTTATGAGCATGTTTTTCAGAAAAAGTGTCATTGCTGGAACAGGGTTATTCCTATGCATTTTTCTCATTGTTCATTTATCAGCAAATTCGCTTTTGTTACTTCCCGAAGACATGGCCAGAGATTTATATAATTCGTATTCCACAACCTTGAGGGAAAGTACATTGATAACCATAGTGGCTTATTTGCTATATCTTTCTATTATTCTTCACGTGATTTATGCCGCGATTATCACTTATAAAAATCGAAAGGCCAGAAACGGTAGATATGTAGTTAACCATAAACTCGAAAATAGTACTTGGACTTCACAAAATATGGGGTTATTGGGAATCCTGATATTGCTTTTTATCGTTGTACATCTGGCAAATTTTTGGGCGAGGGTAAAATTAGGACTTGGTGAAAATGTAGGGTTAGATGCATCTGGAAATATAGATGTATATGAAGTTACCTTCAAATTATTCCACAACATCTATTATGTGCTTTTTTATTCCATTTTAATGATTCCTTTGGGGTTTCATCTCCATCACGGACTCAAAAGTGCTTTTAAAACACTTGGTTTCTATCATAAAAAAGGATTGAGAGTACTGGCTAAAATTTCACTTATTTATGCAATAACTATGAGCTTAGGATTTGGAATTATCCCGTTAATTGTTTACTTCAAATAGCTATGAAATTAGATCCAAAAATTCCTGAAGGCAGGCTAGAAGACAAGTGGAAAAACTATCAGTTTGAGTCCAATTTGATAAACCCTGCCAACAAAAAGAAATTAAATATCATAGTGGTTGGTTCTGGATTAGCGGGTGCTGGGGCGGCTGCAACATTGGCTGAAATGGGATATGACGTTCAATGTTTTTGTTATCAGGACTCCGCAAGAAGAGCACATTCTGTAGCTGCCCAAGGTGGAATAAATGCCGCAAAAAATTATCAACATGATGGCGATAGCGTTTATCGCATGTTTTACGACACGCTAAAAGGTGGCGATTTTAGGTCTCGCGAAGCGAATTCCTACCGACTTGCAGAACTATCCGGCCCACTAATAGACCACTTTGTTCAGCAGGGAGTACCCTTTGCGCGGGAATATGGTGGATTACTGGATAACAGGAGTTTTGGAGGGGTTCAGGTACAACGTACTTTTTATGCTAGAGGACAAACGGGGCAACAATTATTGATAGCAGCATATTCCCAGCTATATAAAATGGTTAGAGCCAAAAAAGTCGAAATGCTGCCTAGACATGAAGTTCTTGATTTGGTGATTATTAACGGAAAAGCAAAAGGTGTAATCGTCCGAGATCTCGTGACAGGTGAAATTAAACGCTTTGCAGCAGATGCTGTTGTACTTGCTACAGGAGGTTACTCTCGAGTATATAGACTCTCCACATTGGCCATAGGTTGTAATGGAAGTGCAATTTGGAAAGCCCATAAAAGAGGTGCCTATTTTGCGGCTCCAAGCTTTACCCAAATTCATCCAACAGCGCTACCGCAAACCAGTGACGCCCAATCAAAGCTCACTTTGATGTCTGAATCGTTACGAAATGATGGACGAATCTGGGTGCCCAAGAAAAAAGAAGACGAAAGAAATGCAAACGACATTCCTGAAGAAGAACGCGATTATTATTTGGAAAGACATTATCCAAGTTTTGGTAACCTCGCACCTCGAGATATTGCCTCGCGTGCTGCAAAAGAACGTATAGATGCTGGCCACGGAGTAGGACAATTGAAAAATGCAGTGTATCTGGATTTTAGGCACGCCATCGAAAAATTTGGCAAAGATGTTATCAAAGATCGTTACGGAAACCTGTTTACTATGTATCAAAAAATCACCGGAATTAATGCGTACGAACAACCTATGAAAATTTCACCAGCTGCGCATTTTTCAATGGGAGGATTGTGGGTAGATTATGAATTAATGACCACTATTCCAGGATTATATGCGATAGGTGAATGTAACTTTTCTGATCACGGCGCTAATCGTTTAGGAGCAAATTCTCTATTACAAACCAGCATAGATGGTTATTTTGTTCTGCCCAACACCATTAATAATTACTTGGAAAAAGAGTTGAAGGAAAAACATCCCGGCGTAGACCATCCGGAATTTTCGAAAGTTGAAAATGAAGTAAAGTCGCAAATCACAAAATTACTGGGAGTTAATGGAAGCAGAACGGTTGATGATTTTCACCGCGAATTGGGAACAGTAATGTGGAAAGAATGTGCTATGAGCCGCACAAAACTCGGTTTGGAAAAGGCTATTTCACAAATAAAAATCATTAAGGAAGAATTTTGGAAAAACGTAAAAGTCACGGGAGACAAGAATGAAATGAATACGGAATTGGAAAAAGCGTTGCGTCTTGCCGATTTTATTGAGCTTGCAGAACTTATGTGCACCGATGCCCTGCAACGCGATGAATCCTGTGGAGCTCATTTTAGAGAAGAATATCAAACTAAAGACGGGGAAGCATTGCGCAACGATGAAGATTTCGCCTACGTCTCCGCCTGGGAATATAATGACGGTGATTTTAAATTGCATAAAGAAAACTTAGAATTTGAATTTGTAAAACCAACCTTAAGAAGTTATAAATGATAGTATTATGAAATGTAAAGTAATTATATCATTCCAATTGAAATCGAATTTTAAGCCCTTCCTTATTATAAAATAATATACTGATGAAAGTAACATTTAAAATATGGAGACAAGAAAACCCTAATACCAAGGGATCGCTGAAGACTTATGAAACCGATGGACTCTTGGAAGACATGTCATTTTTAGAGGCTTTGGATCATTTAAACGAAACGCTCGTTTTGAAAAATGAAAAGGTAATAGCCTTTGAATACGATTGTAGGGAAGGAATCTGTGGACAATGTGGTGTTTTCATTAATGGTAGGGCACACGGACCTCATGCTAATATAGCCACCTGTCAACTGCATATGCGCAGTTTTAAAGATGGAGACACCATCGTCGTGGAACCCTGGAGAGCCAGTTCTTTTCCTATTATAAAAGATTTGATTGTAGATCGTTCAGCGTTTGATAGAATTATAGAGCAAGGAGGATACATTACTGCAAAAACTGGCACTGCACCAGAGGCCAATACCATTCCTATTCCAAAGGAAATTGCTGACAGTGCTATGGATACAGCTGCCTGTATAGGTTGTGGGGCCTGTGTAGCTACATGTAAAAATGCCTCTGCTGCATTATTTGTTTCGGCAAAAATTAACCACCTAAATAAATTACCGCAAGGACATCCAGAAGCACACCGACGCGTTCTAGAAATGACTGCGCAAATGGAACTGGAAAACTTTGGCAGTTGCACCTTTACCGCTGCGTGTGAGGTAGAGTGTCCTGCGGAAATCTCCATCAGCAGTATAGCAGAAATGAATGCGCGATATTTGAAAGCAAAGATATTTAGTTAGTCATTGGGTTAGCAAATATCTATGCAAGGTGATGTTCTTCTGGATGAGCTTGTTCTGGGCGGTTCAATCATTCTTTTTAGTCAGTATTCTAGTTCTTATATTTGAGCAGTCTGTCTATACGTTTAATTATTTTATCTGTGAAAACTAGTACATTTTCTATAATGGAAGCACCTGTTATCGCATCCACATTTTTCATTTTTTCCAAACCGTTCCATGAGGTGGTCAGTTCGACCATTTTATTTTTCAAACTTGAATTTTTGTCTATAAACGATTGCACGGTCTCAGGCGGGGCACCAGCTTCCCACCTATATATTAGAAGAATGGCGTCAAAATCTGCAGCCTCTTTATTTGCCAAAGCCTTAACATCGATAACCTCAACAACTACGGAAACAGACCTATAACGCTCTGATACTATGAAAGTAACCGAATCCTTAAAAGGACTGCTTTGTGTAGCAATTAAGAGTTTCCGATCTAAATTGGAAAAATCGATCTCATTGGTATGCGTGACTTCGAATGAATAATTAGGCTTGTACCAGTATAGGAGAGTTAAGAATAGACAGACTAAAAATGCTGTAATCAATACCAGTTTTTTTACAAATTTTAAGTTTTTCATTTTTTCCGTTTGTAGTTCTGTCGTTTTATCTTGTTGCTTCTGTTGTGGTCATTCCTCACACTAAAAAAGCTTTGGAAAAGATAGTTTTATATTTATAAAAGCACAGAAACCACATAAACTCACTTAAGAAAATGAAATGTAAGAAGATGGATGGCTAAATCACAATTCAATCTCAAGCTGAATGGGACAATGATCTGAACCATAATACTCGGATAATATCTCAACCTTATTTATTTTCTCTACCAAAGGATTGCTTACCAAGAAATAATCTATCCTCCAACCTGTATTACGTTCTCTGGATTGAAATCTATAGCTCCAATAAGTATATGCAACCGTGTCTGGATGGAAATGTCTATAAGAATCTACAAATCCTGAGTTGAGCAGATTATCCATTCCATCAATTTCTATTTGGGTATAACCAGCAACTTTGTTATAATTCGCTTTGTCGTTTTTAAGATCAATGGCTCGATGTGCTACGTTTAAGTCGCCACAGAGAATAACAGGCTTTGTTTTTTCTAGATTTTTCAGATAGTTGCTGAAATCTATATCCCATCCTTTTCTGTAATCAAGCCTTTCCAATTTTTGTCCAGAATTTGGGACATAGACATTTACTAAATAGAAATTATCGTATTCTACGCAAATTACCCGTCCTTCTGTATCGTGTTCAGCAATTCCCATATCATAAGTAATTGAGATTGGTTCTTTTTTACTTAAAATCGCAACACCCGAATATCCCTTTCTATCTGCCGAATTATAGTACTGGTGGTAATCGCCCAATTTTGATAAAGCTTCTTCAACTTCCCCATCCTGCGCTTTCGTTTCCTGAAGACAAAGAACATCTGGATTTAATTGGGAAATATCTTCAAAGAAATCCTTTTTAGTTATCGCTCTTACCCCGTTTATATTCCAAGAAATTAATTTCATATAAATTTTTTATAGAAGATCCATATTATTTATTATTCACTCACAATATAAAAAAATAAAAATACCATAGAAATTATAAAAAAGATTTTTTAAGTTTAAAATGAAAACATATAAGCCTAAGCAGATCAATAAAACAAATTTTTGACTAATCGCCTATAAATACAACATAAGAAATAATACTAAAAAGAAAGCCACCAATTTTCTATTGATGGCTTCATGCTGATAATGGATTGATTTATTAATTTATTTGGAATCTCTAATCTCTTTTAAAGAAATCGCCTATTGCTTTACCCACAGCATCCATATCTTGTTTAATTTGGCGTTCGGCGGCCTTGTGATCTTCTATTGATTTCTCATTAATTGTACGCAAATCGTTCTTTACATTTTCAGTTCTAGTAGCGATTCTTTCTTTTAAGGATTTATTCTTTTTTTCTAATTCATCAAGCTCCTTAGTGAGTCTGTCTCGCTGGGCTTTATCAGCTTCCGCAATTCTTCCACGTAAATCCTTAATCTCTTTTTCTCTGCTTTCAATAATTTCGTCTGAGCTGGCTTTAAAACTCTCCCAATCTTTATTCATCTCTGCTCTAAGTTCATCAGCTCTTTGATCAATTTGTTGGCTGGTCTCTGTCGTATCTACCTGGATTTCTTTTGATTCCTTAGTATTTTCACCACAACTTGTTAATAAAGTACCTGCAATGAAAATAGGAAGCACCATTGAAAAAATATTCGTTTTCATATTTAATTGTTTTAAGTTAGTTTATAATTAATGTTTTCTATTCAAATCTAATCAATTGTGAAGTGAATTGTACTATCACAGATCAGCTAAAAATAATTCTTTATTATTCTGAATATATTAAAAGATGCCAGAGATTTAATAATCTAATTAAAGTAAATTTTCTTCTTCAGTTCCTAGTATTGCCTATTAATTATAATAAACTTGAACTATCTTAGACAGAGTGATTATAATAAAAGAATTATTTATTTAAGATTTTGAAGGGTTAAACTGCTTCAAAGCCTCCATTGCCTCGCAACCGTAAACTACCGCAGGTCCTCCACCCATCATCACTGCTACGCCAATGGTTTCCATAATTTCTTCTGAATTCGCTCCTGCCTTTAAAGAATCTTTTACGTGAAAAGCAATGCATCCATCACATCTTACTGTAATAGCAATACCCAACGCAATTAGCTCTTTAGTTTTTGTGGTTAGAGCACCATTCTCTATGCTGGCATTGTGCAAATCGCTAAAGGCTTTCATAGTGCTAGGAATCTTAGTTCCCAATTCTCCCATTAACCTTGTGAGGTCATTATAATTTTTTGAATAATCCTTTATCATGTTTCTTGATTTATTTAAGTTATGTTCCATTACATTTGTTTTGAAACAGTTAATACAATACTCTTCGAAGATATGAGATATTATAAGCTCCTGAACTGATTTAAGTCATAGCATTTTAACAATTAACATCTTAATTTTAGTCTTTATATAAACTAGAGTTATTCAATAACTCTTTTTCTGTTAAACTTTTGAAAACAAATCACTTCAAACAAATGAAAAATATCCTATTACTTATTTTCTCTTTAACACTCGTAAGTTGCCTTGACACAAATAAAAGCAATAGTGGTGAAGACAAATCAACCCCAGATACTAAGGTAGCTGAAATACCAATCGAAATATTGGTTACTAAAGATGTTCCTATTCATTCCTATTTTAAATGGATGGACAGCATTGTTGCTCAACATAACGAAACCCATAATTATACTATTGATGAGTATATCATTGTTCATAATAACAAGTGGATCATAGACACTTTGGCGCATACGGATTATTATTACCTAATGGATAAGGGAATTTTCAATGAAGATTCTCAAGCACTACTAGCTTTGCAAAAAGATCAGGTTTTGCTTATTCCAGATTCAATCCAAGCACAAAAAATCCAGACGCAATTGGACAACACATCTTTAGAACTCAACATTCCAGAGTTTAGACTTCGTATAATTCAAGATGACAAAGAGATATATAAATTTCCTGTAAGAGTTGGCCAAGTAGGTAAAAGATATATGGCTATGGCTAAAGGTACTGTAGATATGCGGACAAAACCAGGTATAGGCAAAATAGTCCGAGTAAATAAAGAACCTACATTCGCTAACCCAACCAATAACCGTAAATATGAAAGAACAAATAGAGATGACGGGAAAAATACTGCACTTCCTGCTATTCCATGGTTAGAACCCGAAATAAATGGTAACCGTTATGGACACCTTATTCACCCTACCACCAACTTAGCAACTTTGGAAAAAGCATACTCCAATGGCTGTATTGGCCTCAGAGAATCTGATGCTTGGATTGTGTATTATTATGCACCACTAGAAACCAGAGTAGTTATTAAATATGAATTGAAAGGGAAGAATGACGCTGGAGAACCTGTTGAATTCAAAAATATATATCCTGGTTTTGAGGACATAGAATTAAAAGAAAATGATCTAAGCGCTATTTAGAGAATGAAATGAGGAGTGGAGAGTAAGATATAATTTGATTCATTTTCACGAAGATGAATCAAATTATCATTTCCGAAAAAATCAAAATTCCCAAGCTAGTCCTATTCCAAAGGAAATATATTGAAGCTTTAGATCTGTGGAAATGTTTTCGATTTCCAAATTCCTTGTTAGAGATCGGTATCGTAACATTGGCCTTAAAGAAAGGTTCGATGCAAACTCATAGTCAATCCCTAAGGCAACTTGCCACCCCCAACCATAACCGGTATCCACATTAATTTCCTCATGCCTATTTTCCAGTTCTATTTGGTTATAAATCCCGCCAGCACTTCCTATGTAGGAAAATGAAGAAGTGCCAATCTGACGAATAAGTTGAAAGCCAAAGGTATAACCTGATTCCTTAAAAGTAACATTCTCCGTTGAAATTTTATCTTTACCTTTAAACTCGTTCCATCCCAAACCTGCATAAACCGCTAAGTGAGGCATTAATTTATAAGCGCCTGTAAATTCAAAGCCAAATCCAATTTTTGCATCAATATTACCCATATCACTCGTAGGGAAATTGAGCCCAGGTCTAAATTCCACAGCCCATTTTTCCTGCGATTTTACGGTAAATGAAATTAACAGAATTACTGTCGCAAGCAAAAAATTGTACTTCCTCATAATATTTATCTTTTAGATATGTACTTTTTCAAAACTACCTTGAAAATAATTCCTTCACTATGACGAAAATCATTCCTTCTATCTTAATCAAGAGTTTAAAATACCTTAATTAGCGGCAAGAGAGTTTTTCAAAATTTGTTGGCGTTTCCACCATTTTACACTTTCATACCACAACGCGCTTATTATTCCAATACCTACACTTACTCCAATTTGATTTAATCCAATTCTTTCAAATCCGAAGAATGCAGTAAATGGCGGCACAAAAAGAAGTGACAATGTTATGCCAATAGTTATTCCGACTATAATCGGTACTAAGTTGTTTTTATACTTGAAGGTTGTAAAAATTGAATAGATAAAAGAACGGTTTACGAACGTTAAAGCAATGTTTGCAGCAATAAGTGCGGTAAAGACCATTGTTCGGGTTACCGCTTCATTACTTCCGTTATTAACTGCTATTAGATAAACAGCTAACACTCCCACCGTAATACCCAGGCCTTGAATTATACTAGTGAAAAGTTCGTTCCAATTGAAAAAAGTACTGGTGGAAGATCTCGGTTTTTGAAGCATCGAATCCTTTTCGAGCGGTTCATTTTCATAAACTATCGAACAAGTTGGCCCCATAATTAACTCCAAAAGAATTACATGGATTGGTGTAAAAATATTTGGATACACCCATCCTAAAACAAGCGGAATAAAGACCGTAAGTATTATGGGAATATGTATCGAAATAATATATTGAATAGCTTTTTTAAGATTGGAATGGATTCTTCTTCCCATCGCCACAGCATCTACCATTTTGGAAAGATCATCATCTACGATAATCAACGAAGCAGCTTGTTTCGCGATTTCAGTTCCCTTCTTTCCCATTGCTACACCAATATGCGCTGCTTTAAGTGCCGGAGCATCGTTTACGCCATCGCCAGTCATTGCTACAATATGCCCTTGAGCTTTGAGAGAATTGATTATTTTCAGTTTTGCCTCGGGAAACATTCTGGCAAAAATATTTTTTTCTGAAGTGATTTTTTGGATTTCCTTATCATTCAATGCTACTAGATCATCTCCCGAAACTACGTCGCCAGAACCTTTGAAATTTACTTTCTTCGCAATCGCCATGGTAGTTTCCGCAATATCTCCTGTAATTATTTTAACAGCAATCCCAGCATTATAAAAATCCTGGAATACTTTCTCAATATTTCCCTTTGGTGGATCATAAAAAGCCAATAGGCCTTTAAATTCAAATTGGAAATCCTGCTGTTTTTTCGGCCAGGCGGTTCCTTCAAAGTGAGAGATTCCAACTCCCAGAACTCGATATCCTTCAGCAGCCAGTGTTCTTATTTTTTGTTTAAGTTTTTCCTTTTGCTCTTCGTTTATATCTGAAACAGCAATCAAAGCTTCGGGTGCGCCCTTGGCTGCTATAATGCGATTTCCCTCTGCGTTTTCAAAAATATGGGTCATCATTGGAGGTTTCCCGCCCAACGGATATTCATGAATCATTTTGAAATCCGGTCGAGCATCTGCTTCTACCTTGGAACTATAACAATTGTGTAGCGACTGCTCCATAGAATCAAACGGAATTGGTTCACTTGCCCACATTGAAATTGTGATAAGTTCTTTTTCACTTTCTGAAAGCCCTTCTTCCAACGAACTGATTTTATCAGTTTCCAAAGTGTAAATCCTATCCAGAGTCATTTTGTTTTCGGTAATCGTTCCAGTTTTATCTATACAGATCACCGTAGCGCTACCAAGAGATTCCACAGTTTTCATCTGTTTTACGATTACACCCAGATTCATCAGTCGCCAAGCTCCGATAGCCATAAAGGTGGTAAATGCCACAGGAATTTCCTCTGGTAAAATGCTCATTGCAAGAGTTAGCGCTTTCAAAAGACTATCTAAAACATCTTGGGAATTATAGTAATTGATGCCCCAAACCAATAGAAAAACAACCGCTCCCGCGATCACCATCTTTTTTACAAAATTGTTTATTTGAAGTTCTAGCGTAGATTTTTCTGAAGAAATATCTTCTATGCTTTTACCAATAACACCAATCTTAGTCCGGTTTCCAATTGCAAAAATTTCTGCAATTGCAAGTCCTCCGCCCACTTGGGTTCCCATATAAATACTATTGTCCTGGGAAAAAGTATCTTTTTCAACGGAAAAGGATTCTCCTGTTAAAATAGATTCGTTTACTGAAAAGTCATTGGAGTGCACAATTTTCCCGTCGGCAACAATAGTAGAACCTTCTTCTACCATCAAAAAATCACCAACCACAACATCTTGGCTGTTAATTTCTACAATCTCTCCATTGCGGATAACCTTAGAATGGGGCTGTGAAAGTTCTTTTAGTTTTTCGAGGGCGTTATGGGTTTTGGCATCTTGATAGAGTGAAATTGCCGCAACTAATATAATAGCTACTGCCAAAAATATACCATCTCCTGTATTTCCTATGAAAAAATACAAAGTCGCAGCAACCAACAATAAAATGACCATTGGCTCCTTGGC
>CAJDWD010000008.1_pt1 | contig 13489 bp, 6 predicted proteins | sample 7391451 | NCBI WGS metagenome assembly CAJDWD01 (sample SAMEA7055716, study PRJEB34461) | soil metagenome | biome: terrestrial ecosystem; feature: Peninsula; material: soil | place: Antarctica | collected 2016
CACGCGAATGTTGGGTTTTGTTATTTCGGTATTTTTCCATCTCTTCAATTCCATCATTTTCCAAATTGGTATTTTTCCGTATATGTCTATTGCTTTTGCTTTGTTTTTCTTTACTCCGGAGACTTTGCAGAAACGTTTTCTTCCGAAGAAAAAATTATATACTGGCGATGAAGTGATTGTTCCAAATCATAAAAACATGATTGTTGGCGTGTTTTCAGTCTACTTTATATTTCAACTCGGCCTTCCGTTGCGCCACTGGTTTTTTAAAGACGATGTGCTTTGGACTGAAGAAGGGCATCGGCTTAGTTGGCGAATGATGCTGCGTTCAAAAGGTGGAACATTGAAAGTGTATGTCGCTGATAAAAACAATGGAGAAAAAGAGTTGTACAATTACGAAGAACTCTTAGGAACAAAACAACAATCTTCCGTGACCACGAAACCAGATATTATGTGGCAACTCGCACAAAAGATTAAACAAGTAGAAGCCGAAAAAGGTAGAGATGTCGGAGTTTATATGGAAGCTAAAGTGCGTGCAAATTATGGAAATTACTATCCTTTTACTGATCCAAATGTGGATTTAGCCGCTGAACAATGGCATCCTTTTAAGCATAGCGACTGGATTCTGCCCTCGCCGGAGGGTTATACCAAAAAGAAAAAATAAGTTAAGTTCTTTTCAGACATCAATAATTAATTAAAAAATGACCCCCGAAGACCTTGAAAACCTTTGGGGTCTTATGTAACTTAGTGCCCTCAAAAATAAGTATATGCTACAAGTAACCGACATTCGCGAAAACAAAGAAAAATATTTAAAAGCACTTGCCAAACGAGGCATTGATGCTACTTCAACTTTTGAAGAAGTTTTAAGTGCAGATGAAGAACGCCGCGGTTCTCAAGCTCAGTTGGATGAGGTTTTGGCTCAAAGCAATAACTACTCAAAAGAAATCGGGAAACTTTTCCAAAGTGGTGAAGTACAAAAGGCGAATGAATTAAAGGAAAAAACAGTTGAATTGAAGGATTCTTCAAAACTACTGAATGATAAAATGATGAATGCCGCTGAAAAACTTCAGCAGTTGCTTTTTACACTTCCGAACATTCCGAATGACTTGGTGCCAGCTGGGACCGATGAGAATGACAACGAAGAAATTTATAAGGAAGGGGAAGTTCCGAAATTGTTTGAAGGAGCATTGCCACACTGGGAGCTAGCAAAAAAATATGATATTATCGATTTTGAACTTGGCGTAAAAATAACTGGTGCTGGTTTCCCTGTTTACAAAGGAAAAGGAGCGCGCTTACAAAGAGCTTTGATCTCTTACTTTTTAGATAAAAATACTTCTGCCGGTTATACCGAAGTTCAAGTGCCGCATTTGGTAAACGAAGCTTCAGGATATGGAACCGGACAATTGCCGGACAAAGAAGGACAAATGTACCACGTTGGCATTGATGATCTTTATTTGATTCCAACGGCTGAGGTTCCAATAACCAATATGTTTCGTGGGGATTTATTAAATAATTCCGATTTGCCAATTACTTGTACAGGTTATACACCTTGTTTCCGTCGTGAAGCCGGTAGTTACGGAGCTCACGTTCGCGGATTGAATCGTTTACATCAATTTGATAAAGTTGAACTCGTTCGCATTGAACATCCTGATAATTCCTACGCTGCATTAGATGGAATGGTGGAGCACGTAAAGGATATTCTTCGTGAGTTGAAATTACCCTATAGAATTCTTCGTCTTTGTGGTGGGGATTTAGGTTTTACTTCTGCGTTGACGTATGACTTTGAAGTGTTTTCAACAGCACAGGATCGTTGGTTGGAGATTTCTTCGGTTTCGAATTTTGAGACTTTTCAAGCGAATCGCTTAAAGTTGCGTTTTAAAGATACTGACGGAAAAAATAAACTTGTACATACGCTTAACGGGAGTTCTCTAGCCTTACCACGAGTTTTGGCGGGAATTCTTGAAAACTACCAAACAGAAGATGGGATTAAAATCCCAGAAGTCTTGGTTCCGTATTGTAGTTTTAATTTTATAGACTAATATTATTTTGCTATATACTTTAGGAATAGTTTTATATTAAAAACCCTTGTTCCGCAGTCACTTTTTCTGATTATTTAAACTCTTAAAAATTATAAAGCCTCACAAATCGTTGATTTTGTGAGGCTTTATCTTATTGGAATTTCTTCTTTATAAATGCTTTAAAATTATCCTGCAGGTAAAGCCATTTTTGTATATTCCAAAACAAGCGCGCTTAACCAGTCCCAGTTAATTGATTTGTAAGGATATTTTTTCATAAACTCAGCATTATCACCGAATAGAAAATCATAGTTTTCTTCAAAATCACTTTTTGGTAACCAGAATACTCTATCACCTTTTTGAATGTAATACGATTTTACAACGCCACCGCCGAAGCTTGGAGAACCTCCTATTGAGAACCCTTGGCTCTCTTTTGCAAAAGGATCGTGATAAACAGAAATTATATTACTGAAGTCAGGATTTACTAACTGCATTAAAAATTCTTGTTCATCTTTTTTGTTTTTCAGAGCGACTTTTTGATTTATAAAATAAATCTCGTCGTTGCTGGTCATTTTTTTAACGCTATTTCTTCCGCCCATACCAAAGTTGTTGATCTTTTTAGATACTTTGTTGAACTTTTCAAAACCACCTGCAAATAAATACGCTTCAGCAATTTGCGCGGCATCATAGGTTTCGCTTTTCTCAGTAATGCTATCTTTAAAAACAATCTGGGCAATTTGGCCTTTTTTAGTTACAACGCCTTTACAATAGCCCTTGTGTTCGGAACCATCTTTCATAATAACGGTTGATACTTTTTTAGTTGCTGGTTGATTAAACCCTTCACTAAAATAATATGCTTTTAGCATATCGCGTTCTTCGTCGCTATATTTCACTTTATCCTGTGCAAAAGCAGATCCGAAGGCAATAATTAATACAAGTGATAAAAATTTTAGTTTCATAATTTTAGTTTTAGATGATGAAACAATATTCTAACATTAATTTAAAATGACAATTTTATTTTACTGAAAATCTGAGTCTTAACAGGCAAAATAAGGCAATTGCCGTATAAGATTGGCTTCTCTTTTTAGATTTTGATCAAAAAAAGGAGCCCAATAGGGCTCCTAAATAATTTTGTAAAAACATCTGTTAAGACTTTTTATAACTACTATAATATTCCTCCATCAGGTTCATCAAAGCAGTTACCAAATCTTTAGTTTCAAGTAGTAAACTAAAATACAAAGTTGTGTTTTTCGGGCTCGATTCTTCTGTTCTTGTGCGCGCTACTTGTTTTTCAATTTTGTTTACTAAACTTGCAATTACTTCCTCTTTTTTATTAAGTACGTTTCTAATTCGTTGAAATTCCTTTTTGTCAAAGATATCTTCAATTTCATTTAAGACCTCTTCAAGGTGTTGGTCTATTTCTTGTAAATCTTTTATTTGATTAAAACGAAGCGCTTTGTGATTGTTATTTACGTGCTTATAACTAGCTTTTGAAATAAATTCCAACGACTGAACCACATCTGTCAAGTATCCTAGAATTATTATGTAGAAGTTACTTCCACGAACGCTTGTTTCATCCAGGTTTTTTATAAAGTAGAAAATATTGTCTCGAAGCTCATCAACTTCATCAGCCAATTTTTTCACACCCTTTTTGCTCTTCTTAAGTTTTTTAGTATCCTGTTTTGCAAGTCCACGGAGCATATCAGTATAGATTTTGTTTGATCGAGAAACCACATTACTGATGTGTTCCGCACTTTCCTGTATGATTCCTTGAACTGTTTTACTTTCGGTTTTCTTCAAACCGCTTTTTACCAATTTCAGCTTTGCTTTACTTTTGTGTGAAACATAGTTACGAACCAACAATAGAATAGCAAGTAGCAATAATATGCCAATCATTGCACCTCTGCCTATATAAATTAAATAGGTAAGGATTCCTGCTGCCGCAAACGCTGCAAAGGCAGTGAAGAACCATCCACCTATTACTTTTAGGACACCTGCAACACGGTATACAGCACTTTCACGTCCCCAAGCTCTATCTGCTAAAGAGGTTCCCATCGCTACCATAAAAGTTACATAAGTTGTGGAAAGCGGTAATTGCCTTGAAGTTGCAATTGAGATTAGAATTCCTGCAACCATTAGGTTTATAGAGGCACGAATCATATCGAAAGCAGGAAGTTCATAAATTTTGTCCTTTGGAAGATCGATAACAGGTTTTTCAAATCGTTTATCAATTTTTTGCTGAAGTGAGTCGGGCAGAATATAATTAACCAAATATGCCATTTGAGTACTCGATTTTACCAAAACCCGCGAAAGCATATTTGGTTCAAATTTTTCATTGCCTTCACCTTGTCTGCCTAGGTTTATCTCTGTTTCGGCAACGCTTCGGGATTTTTTTGAGAACCATAGTGTGAGAACCATAATGATACCAGCTCCAAAAAGCAAAAGAGGTTCTGCTGGAACAGGCTCATCAAGACTCAACATAAGATATGATGATGGAGAAGCTCCTGATGCTGCCCAGTCTATATAACTGTGATATGCCGCCATAGGTACTCCGATAAAGTTAACAAGATCGTTCCCAGCAAATGCTAAAGCGAGACCGAAAGTACCAGCTGCTATAACTACAATCAGGATGTTTTTCTTAAAAATTATTGTGAACAATTGTGAAAAAACTGTCCAAAATACAAATCCTACGCTCACAAGAATCCAAGTGTCTAATTCAAGGATGCTTTCAAAGCTTTTCTGAAATGGCGTTCCGCTAAGTCCTTTAATGAAAATGAAATAGCTGATAGAGGTCAAGGCTATTCCACCGAAAATAGCTCCAAAATATTTCATTTGTTTATCTGATTGAAATGTAAAGAGCAATCTTGAGAAATATTGTACGATTGTCCCCGACGTAAATGCAATCACTACAGAGAGAATAATCCCTAACATAATATTAGAAACATTCTCGGAGTCTATATAGTTTAATATAGAGGAAAAACCTTCGGTATCAGAATTCCCTATTTTTATTAATGCCATAATTACAGCTGCTCCAAGTAGTCCAAAGACTATTGAAATAGTTGTTGATGTGGGTAATCCAAGGGTATTGAAAAAATCTAGTAGCAATATATTGGTAATCATTACCGCCATGAAAATGAACATCACTTCTTCAAAATAAAATTGTGTAGGATCGAAAATTCCTTTTCGAGCCACTTCCATCATTCCACTTGAAAAGCTTGCTCCAATAAAAATTCCCAAACTGGCAATTATAAGAATACCTCTTAAGGAAATTGCTTTGGAGCCAACGGCAGAGTTCAAAAAGTTTACCGCATCGTTACTAACGCCTACCACCAAATTCACGATGGAAAGTGCAACTAGCGCAACTATCATTAATAAGTAAATATTATCCATTTTTTCTTATCATTAAATTACTGCAAATTTCATTTATAAAATAAAACTGATTGTTACCAAATTGTTATCTATCAAAATTAAAAGTCGATTTGTAATCGTCCCTGTAAAATATTTGCATTTCCCTGGTCTTCAATGTTTACCCAAACGTGGTTTAGCATTAATCGTGTTACAGGATTTAAATACCAGTTTACACCTAAAGCAATGTCGCTCTGTTTGCCGCCCAAAATATCTTTATCGTTTAAATCTGTATTTGAGTAGCGGAGAGCAATTTCCCAAGCTCCTGCACCTTTAGTTTTTCCGCTGAAGTTATTTTTGGGTTTTACTCTTCCAAAAGCTTGGTAGGAACCTTTGTAGTTCTTACTTTCCCCAGTAATGAAATAGCTCATTTCGCCATAATAATTGGAAAAATTAAAGTTGTTGGTTGAGGTGTTTACAGTAGCGTTTAGATATTCTCCCTGAAATGAAAAAGGCCCTTTGATGTATGCTGTTTCAAAATTGATAAGATTAATTTCGTCAACATCTTCCAAAGTTCCTGTGCTGATATATTTGGGAGCAAGATGAGATCCAGGATTTGCAGAAACTCTATATTCTTTGCTTTCAGGTTTACGATAACTATACCCCACGCCTAAATGCAAAAGATGTTTTTTCTCCGTATTTCTAATAGCCAAACCTGTAACTCGTCCTGTTATTACATATCCATCATCAGCCAAAACATCATCACTATTATTATTCGCATTTCTGAAAGTACTGAGCTGTGCTGAAAGCCTGTCGTTCAAAAAATCATTGAACACAACAATCCCGTTATTACGGCTTTGAGCGAACGCCGCGTTTTGGGCAACTTCCATAAAAGTGGTAAAATTACTGCTGTTTATTGTGGAAAGACGTAAGGGTTCCTTAAAATGTCCAACACGTAAATTGCCAATTGCCGGCAGATTGCTAAAACCAACGTAAACGTCTTTTAAGCTAACTTTATCTCCCGCGAAATCTGCCTCTATTTTAAAATGTGTGTTTTCGTAAACACTCCCAGTAAAAAACATCCGTCCGCGCCTAATTTCTGTTCCACTCTTTGAAATTAACGGACCAAAATTCTCTGTTAGTGCATCGTTCTGAAAAAGATAAGCGTGATCTACCATTATGCGCCCTCCAAACTTTAAAGCGAATTGGCTGTCTTGACTGGTTAGTTGAAAACCATCATCCCATTTAAATGAAAAAGACTTTTCTGGATCTTCTTGAGAAAATGCGAATAAAGAAAAAAGCATTAATACTTTTGAAAATAAGTACTTGTGGCGCATTGGGAATTTAATTTATTTTTTATATGAAGCAAAGAACGAGAAAGAATTTTGATCCAATGTTTCCTAAAAGTTAAGTTTTAATTTTAGGGTAAGTAAAAAATGGTGCAATAGGAAACTATATTTTATCTTTCAACAAGCCAAAAATTATCATTGTCTTCACTTTTGAAAATAGTATCTTGCCTTCCAAATTTCTTAGAATTATGATGCAATGGGAACAATTGCTTTCGCTGAGAAAGCATGGAGACAAAAACAAAAGATTACGCGCAGAGGAGAATGAAACCCGTTTGGGTTTTGAAGTAGATTACGATCGTGTTATTTTTTCTTCAGCTTTTAGAAGCTTGCAGGATAAAACGCAGGTAATTCCGTTTTCCAAAACTTCGTTTGTTCATACAAGATTAACCCATAGCTTGGAAGTTTCGGTAGTTGGCCGCTCCTTGGGGAGAACTGTGGGACGGGCAATTCTCAAAAAACATCCACATTTGCACAATGTTCACGGGTATCAATTCAATGATTTTGGAGCGATTGTAGCTGCTGCTGCTTTAGCACACGACATTGGGAATCCACCATTTGGACATAGTGGCGAAAAAGCGATCGGTGATTATTTCCTGAACGGAAATGGCAAGCGTTTTCGGGATATGCTTACCGATAAGGAATATCAGGATTTGGTAGATTTTGAAGGAAATGCCAACGGTTTTAAAATCCTAACGGAATCTAAAGATGGCGTGGAAGGTGGCCTTCGATTAACCTTTGCAACTTTGGGTGCATTTATGAAATATCCCAAAGAATCGCTTCCGAAGAAACCTACAGACCACGTTGCCGATAAAAAATATGGAGTTTTTCAAAGTGATATTCCTTTTTTTAATGAAGTGATTTCTGAACTTGGCATGTTGTCCAGAAATAACGGAAATGGATTTGCAAGGCATCCTTTGACGTATTTGGTGGAAGCAGCAGATGATATTTGTTATACTATTATCGATTTTGAAGATGGCATTAATCTCGGATTGATTGAAGAAGAAATAGCACTGGAGTATTTGATCAATCTAGTAAGGAATACTATAAAAAATGATGTTTATTCAAGGTTGACAACTTCACAGAATAGGTTGGCTTACTTACGTTCTTTGGCAATCAATACCTTAATTTCAGAGGCAGCTTCTATTTTTATTGAAAACGAGGAGGAAATATTAAAAGGCACTTTTTCCGAAGCATTATTAGATAAGAGCCAATATAAAGTTCAGGTGGATGACATTATAAAAATAAGTGTTGAGAAAATTTATCAAAGTACAGAGGTAATGGAAAAGGAAATAGCTGGTTATAATATATTGACAACTTTGCTTGATGCTTTTACAACTGCGTACGAAAATCATAATAACGGAGAAGCACGTCATTACGACAAATTGTTACTGCATATGTTTGTCAACGATCTTTCTATCAACCAATCGGTTTATCATTATTTAATGGAATGTTGTAGCTATATTTCTAGACTTACGGATGGAAACGCACTTCAAATTTTTCAGAAGATAAAAGGGAATTTGTAAATAACGCATGATTTTATTTAGTTAAATACTGATTTTCAGCATTGAGTAGATTGTTTTTATAATAACTTTAGGATCGTAAAAAGTCTTTTTTAAGACCTTGTTTAACTTAACCTAAAAACCTTATGAAAAAATTTATCTACTTCATAGCTTTTTTTGTTGTAAATTTTACTTTTGCCCAAGATAATTCTTCGGTCGTAAAATCATATCTGCAAAATAATCTATCGCAATTTTCACTACAACTTCAGGATGTTTCTGATATTAATCTTGTCTCTGAAAGCTACTCCAAAAGTCTAAAAGCTAATACTGTTTATGTTGAACAGCGTCACGCCGGTATCAAAGTTTTCAATTCTACTTCCCCGGTTGTTTTAAAAGATGGGAAAGTAGTTACTGCGAAAATTTCTTTTGTTAATGACTTATCTTCAAAAGTAAATACAGACACTCCAGTTTTGACGGCAGAGATGGCAATTTCAAAAGCCGCTGCAGCATTGGGAATAGATGCACCTGTTGGTTTAAATTTACTTGAGAATGGAATTGATAACTTATATGTTTTTTCCGATGGAAATATTTCCTTGGAAAAAATTCCTGTGCAGTTAGTTTATCAAAAAGTGGAAAACTCCAACTCAGTTAGACTAGCTTGGGATTTGAGCATTTATTTACTTGATGCAAGCCATTATTATAACGTTCGTATTGATGCTTTAACTGGTGAATTATTAGAAAAAATGGATTGGGTTTCACAATGTGGCATACCTAATTTTTCAGAAAATCATTCTCATGTTGCTTCAAAAAACAGCGAGAATATTTTATTCGAAAATAGTACTTCGTTGAAACAAAATTCATTAGTAACTGCGCAATATCGTGTATTTGCAATACCATTAAGAAATCCAAATGATGGGCCAGATACTCTTGTAATAGGTCCAGAGAACGCAATAGCTTCTCCTTTTGGGTGGCATGATACTGATGGTGTTGCCGGCGCTGAGCACACTATAACTAGAGGAAATAATGCATATGCATATTTAGATTTATGCGATACAAACTCTGGTGATTCGCCTGATGGGGGTCCGACCTTAAATTTTGACTTTCCATTTAATTTGCCACAAGCCCCAGCAGATTTTAGAGATGCTGCTACTGTTCAATTATTTTATATGAATAACATTATCCACGACGTAACTTATCAATATGGTTTTGATGAGGCTAGTGGAAACTTTCAAAAAAATAATTACGGAAATGGTGGCACTGCAAACGATCCCGTAAATGCAGAAGCACAAGACGGTGGTGGAACTAATAATGCCAACTTTGGAACTCCGCCAGATGGAAGCGCGCCAAGAATGCAAATGTACATTTGGACAAGTGGTGGAGGTGGACCTATTGCAGATATTTTTTCAATTAATAGTGGTCCATTAGCAGGCGTTTATAGTGGTGTTCCAGCAAGTTTTGGTGGAGGTATCCCAATAAATTTAACCCAGGATTTGGTATTAATAGAAGATGATAATGCAGGTACATCTACTGATCCACACGATGGATGTGACAATATAACCAACGGTGCCGCTCTAAATGGAAAAATTGTTGTTATAAGAAGAGGTGAATGTGAATTTGGTTTTAAAGTTTTGGCTGCCCAAAATAAGGGTGCCGTTGCGGTTATAATAGTAAATAACGTTGCAGGTGATCCACCTTTAATGGGTATAGGGGCTGTGGGATGTCAAGTAACAATCCCGGCTTTTGCAATATCTGATGTTGACGGTAATCCAATCATTGCGGCATTACAAGGATCGAATTCTGTTAACGGAACCATAAACGGAACAAGTGTTCCTATTGGTATTGATGGTGATCTTGATACTGAAATTGTTATTCACGAATATGCTCACGGAATATCAAATAGACTTACTGGAGGTAGATTTAATACTAGTTGTTTACAAAATCAAGAACAAATGGGTGAGGGCTGGAGTGATTATATCGCTTTGGTAATGACTATGTATAATGGCGATCAAGGAGCAAATCCACGTGGAATGGCGTTTTATGCTTCTGGAAATCCAAATGGAATTAGAACCTATCCTTACAGTACTAACTTTGGCGTAAACCCACATACATATAATAGTATAAAAACAGAAGTTGCACCTCATGGCGTCGGTTCAGTATGGGCAGCCATGCTATGGGAAATGACTTGGGATTTAATTGATGAGCATGGTTTTGATTCTGATCTATACAATGGCAATGGCGGTAATAACATAGCGCTACAATTAGTAATGGACGGAATGAAATTACAGCCTTGTAGCCCAGGGTTTGTAGATGGAAGGGATGCAATTCTTGAAGCTGATCTACTTGCGAATGGTGGTGCAAACAAGTGCATAATATGGCGTGCTTTTGCTAGAAGAGGCTTGGGCCTTAGCGCTAGTCAAGGTAGTTCTAATAGTAAAACAGATGGCACCGAGGCTTTCGATGTTCCTACTGAATGTATATTAGGAGTAAATGACAATGGAAGTATCCAAAATAACTTTATAATATATCCTAATCCTTCAAACGGTCAGATCTATATTAAGTCTAAAGATGTGATTGGAAATGCTAACATCTCTATTTTCGATATTAATGGAAGAAAAGTTTTTGATCAGCAACTAGAACTTGACCATATTTCAAATATTGATGCCAGCAGACTCGATTCAGGAATTTACTTAATGCGAATTGAGGGCGATGGATTTACACAAACAGCTAAATTAATTATTAACTAAAACAGTTTAATATCTAAAAGCAAAAGAGGCGTTTCATTTGAAACGCCTCTTTTTTTGTTATTAATCCCGTCTACATTTAATGAATCAGGTTGTTGATCTTGTTGAAGAAATGCCTACTAAATTTAGTGTGCTTCCAGCCAATTCTCACCAACTCCCATATCTACATTCAATGGAACAATTAGTTTATAGGCATTCTCCATTTCGTGTTTCACAAGGGTTTTAAGGTCGTCCAATTCTGGTTTAAAGACATCAAAGACCAATTCATCATGCACCTGAAGTAGCATCTTGCTTTTGAAATCTTTTTCTTCTAATTTCTTATAAATATTTATCATCGCAATCTTGATAATATCCGCTGCACTTCCTTGAATTGGCGCGTTCACTGCATTTCTCTCTGCGGCACCACGTACTATTTGGTTACTTCCGTTTATGTCTTTTAAATAACGTCTTCTTCCTAAAACTGTTTGTACATATCCGTTTTCACGTGCAAAATCAATCTGCGAGCTAATATAATTCCGAAGTTTTGGATAGGTTTTATAATAGGTATCAATCAAATCTTTGGCCTCGCCTCGTGAAAGACCGGTTTGGTTGCTTAAACCGAAAGCAGAAACTCCATAAATAATCCCAAAGTTTACTGTTTTGGCGTTGCTTCTTTGTTCACGGGTTACTTCACTTAAAGGAACATTAAAAACCTTTGCTGCTGTCGAGGCGTGAATATCCTCACCATTTTTAAAGGCTTCAATCATATTATCTTCCTCGCTTAAAGCTGCAATAATACGAAGTTCTATTTGTGAATAATCCGCAGCCATCAAAACATAATCTTCGTTACGAGGAATAAATGCTTTTCGCACTTCGCGGCCACGTTCGGTTCTAATCGGAATGTTTTGAAGGTTTGGGTTGTTACTGCTCAATCGTCCTGTTGCTGCAACGGTTTGCATATAATCTGTATGAACGCGTCCAGTTGTTGGTTCCACTTGTTCTGGAAGCGCATCAACATAAGTGCTTTTTAGTTTCGCCAGGCCTCGATATTCTAAAACATCTCTAATTATTTTATGGTCTTTTGCCAAGTCAGAAAGAACATCTTCCGCGGTTGAAAATTGTCCAGTTTTTGTCTTTTTCGGTTTGTCTATCAGCTTCATTTTTCCGAAGAGAATATCACCTAACTGCTTTGGAGAAGCAATATTGAAGGTTTCGTCTGCTTCAAGATAAATGTCTTTTTCCAGTTGGAGAATATCCTTATCGAGTGCGCCAGACAAGGATTTAAGGAAATCTTCGTCCAGATTAATTCCTTCCAATTCCATATCGGCTAAAACACGAAGTAAAGGAACTTCAATTTCATCGAAGAGTTTTTGAGTGTTAGCTTCGCCAAGTTCTTTTTCGAAGTGTTCTTTAAGTTGAAAAGTAACATCAGCATCTTCAACGGCGTATTCCGTTTGTTTTTCAATTGATATATCACGCATACTACCTTGGTTTTTACCTTTTTTTCCAATCAGTTCTGTGATGGAAACCGGTGTGTAGTTGAGGTATGTTTCACTCAAAACATCCATATTATGGCGCATATCTGGATTAATGAGATAATGTGCGAGCATAGTATCAAAGAGTTTTCCTTTTACGGAAATGTTGTATTTCGCCAATACTTTAATGTCGTATTTTAAATTTTGACCTATTTTCTGAATATTTTCATCTTCAAAAAACGGTCTAAGTTCTTCCAAAAGTTGTTGTGCTTCTTCACGATTTTCTGGGAAGGGAATATAAAACCCTTTTCCTTTTTCCCAAGAAAAAGCTATTCCAACAAGTTCTGCTTCTAAGGGATTCAGACTATTTGTTTCAGTGTCAAAACAAACACTTTTCTGTTTCATTAAATTTTGAAGAAACAGCTTTGTACCCATTCCGGGTTGCACGGTTTGGTAGAAATGTTCGGTATTTTTTATAGTAGCTCTAGAGCTGTAATCTTGAATTTCTTCTGTAGCATCTCCCTCAACGCCAAAGAGTGAAAATTGTCCAGTTCCTGCAGAAGTAGAAGTTGCTCTTTTTGCAGTTTCAGAATTAGAAATCTGCGTAACTCTTTCTGAAGCACCTTCCTCTGAAAACAATTTCAAGAATTGATCTTTTAATCTTCGGAATTCGAGGTCTTCAAATATTTGTTGCACTTTTTCACCATCGGGCATAGAAAGTTCGTAATCCTTTTCATGAAAAGTAACATCGCAATCTGTTATTATAGTAGCCAATTTTTTGGAAAGCATTCCGAGTTCTGAATTCTCTTCAATTTTTTCTTTCATTTTACCTTTCAGCTGATCTGTATTTGCCAAAAGATTTTCCATAGAACCGAATTCCTCGAGAAATTTCTTAGCTGTTTTTTCGCCCACTCCTGGAAGGCCAGGGATATTGTCGCTAGCGTCGCCCATCATGCCCAAATAGTCAATCACTTGTTCAGGCCGCTCTACGCCGAAACGTTTTTGAACCTCTGGAATTCCCCATATTTCAATAGCATTCCCCATTCTTGCGGGACGGTACATAAAAATGTTTTCAGATACCAATTGCGC
>CAJDWD010000022.1_pt1 | contig 13312 bp, 9 predicted proteins | sample 7391451 | NCBI WGS metagenome assembly CAJDWD01 (sample SAMEA7055716, study PRJEB34461) | soil metagenome | biome: terrestrial ecosystem; feature: Peninsula; material: soil | place: Antarctica | collected 2016
GTACTTACCGAACAAAAACAAGCAGTCCAAAAACCTGCAAGCGTGCAACCGATGTCGCGCCTGGATACAGTAAAACCTAAGCCTCATAAAAAATCAGATCTAGAAAAATTCATCGGAGAAAACCTGATTAACAAAATTGGAATTATCATTACAGTTATCGGTGTCGCTATTGGAGCAAAGTACAGTATTGAGCATGACTTAATCTCGCCGCTTACCCGAATAATTCTTGGATATCTTGCCGGTATTGCACTGATTGGAGTTGGGATGAAGCTCAAGAAAAACTATCACAACTACAGTGCTGTTTTGGTTAGTGGAGCAATGGCGATCATGTATTTCATCACTTTTGCTGCCTTTAGCTTTTACGGCTTATTCCCAAAAGGATTAGCGTTTGCGCTAATGCTGGTCTTTACAGTCTTTACAGTTTTTGCTGCGCTCCAATACTCCCAGCAAGTTATTGCGCTAATCGGTTTGGTGGGGGCCTATGGCGTTCCGTTTTTATTGAGCGATGGCACAGGAGATGTAAGAATTCTTTTTCTCTATATTGCCATTATTAACGTTGGTATTCTAATAATTTCGTTTAAAAAATATTGGAAACCGGTTTATTATACTGCCTTTGCTCTCACTTGGTTAATTTTCTTATTCTGGTTTACAGACTCTTACGATTACTCAAAAGACTTTGCAACTGCCTTAATTTTTGATGCTTGCTTCTTCGCTACGTTTTACGCCACATTTATGGCTTATAAATTAATCCGTAATGAAAAGTTTACCGGAGAATCTGTTGCACTTCTGCTACTCAATTCTTTTATTTTCTATGGCGTGGGATATGCAGCTCTCGACTCTACCACCTCTGGAAGTCAGTTCCTGGGAATCTTTACTGCTATCAATGCAATAATCCACTTTGCTGTTAGCATGGTGCTTTATAAAAGAAAGCAGGTCGATAAAAACTTGTTCTTTCTGGTATCGGGCTTGGTGTTAGTTTTTATCACCCTTACTATTCCAGTGCAACTTGATGGAAACTGGGTTACAATTATATGGAGTGCTGAAGCTGCTTTGCTTTTTTGGATTGGTCGCACAAAGGCAATTCCTGTTTACGAAAAGCTGGCTTATCCGCTAATGATTCTCGCTTTTTTCAGCATTCTGCATGACTGGTCTTTCACCCTTGTAGATTATCGCATAGATGATTCTTACATAAGGCCACTGTTAAATATTCGTTTTATAACGAGTGCTATTTTCCTGGCTTGCTTTGGATTTATTATTTGGCTTAGCCGAAAATCAAATTACCTGCCTGCATGGCCTAAAGGCACCAATCTAAATTCACTTCTAAGTTATGTGATTCCCATTATTTTCATTCTTATAACCTACTTCACTTTCCAAATAGAAATTTCAACTCATTTCAATCAACTAATTGCAAAAACGAGCTATTACTTTACACCGGAAGGTCAGGATTGGGAAAATTATTATTGGGATTCTGATCTCGCCGATTTTAGATCTATTTGGTTAATCAACTACAGCCTGCTCTTTATGGCTCTACTGTCCTTTATCAATATTAAAAAGCTAAAAGAAGAGACCTTCGGATATATTAACCTGTTTTTGAATGCTTTAAGCATATCAGTGTTTTTGGTGGTTGGACTATTTATCTTGAGCGAATTGCGTGAGACCTATTTAGATCCGTCGATGAATGAAAACTATGAAGCCGGGATTTTTAATATCCTTATCAGATATATTTCATTCCTGTTTGTAGCTATTACACTATACGCTTTCTATCAGTATTCAAAACAAAGTTTTATTAAAATTCCTCTTAAATTAGCTTTTGGATTCTTGCTTCATATCACAATTTTATGGGTGGCAAGCAGCGAGTTAATTCACTGGCTCGATATTGCCGGAAACGGCCAGCAATACAAACTCGGATTGAGTATTTTATGGGGAGTTTATTCGCTCATTCTTATCAGCCTGGGCATTTGGAAAAGAAAGCAATACTTGCGAATTGGCGCCATTGCACTTTTTGGTATAACCCTTCTAAAGCTGTTTTTCTACGATATAACACATTTGACTACGATTGCCAAAACAATCGTTTTCGTATCCCTTGGAGTCTTATTACTTATTATATCATTCCTTTACAATAAATACAAAGCAAACATTGCCGATGATAAAAATAGCTAAACTTCTATTCCCTGTGCTGGTATTCATGAGTAGTCTCGCCTTTGGCCAAATGGATAAATACGACTATAAGCGTGAATTAACAGGAGTAAAAAATCGCTGGCATACTGTTGAGCTTAACCAAGATATTTTTGGGAAAATGCGAAACGATCTTTCAGATATACGTATTTACGGAATCACCAATAATGGTGATACGACGGAAGTACCATACTTACTAAACGTTTTAGCAACAGAAGAAAAAGAGAAGAAAGTTGGTTTTGGTATGCTCAATTTTTCAAAAAACCAGGACGGTTACTTTTACACCTTTCAAATTGACAACGCAGATGTAATCAATCAAATTTCACTCAATTTTCATAAATCCAATTTCGATTGGCGCGTAAAGCTGGAGGGCAGTCAAAATCAAAAAGAGTGGTTTACCATTCTTGACGATTATCGCATACTGGATATTCACTCCGGCGATACAAAATTTAATTTCACTAACCTTAATTTTCCTGATAGTCGCTATGCATTCTACAGACTTTTTGTGGTGAGTAAAGCCGACCCGAAGTTTGAAAGCGCCTCTATCTCGAGTCAACAAATAGAGAAGGGAAAGGTTACGGCCTACCCTATTTCTGTAATTGATAAATCCAAAAAAGAAAGTAAAACTAGTGTCTATGAGTTAGCGTTGAAAGAAGCCGCTCGAATCAATTCTATTTCAATTACTGTAAAAAGCGACTTTGAATTTTATCGTCCCATTACTATTAGTGAGCTCACCGACAGCATCCAGACAGAAACTGGCATCAAGTATACCTATCAAACTTTGGCGAGTGGAACATTAAATTCGTTCGAGACTAATACATTCAGTTTTCCTGCTGTTACCACTGCCAGAATGAAGCTCCAAATAGAGAATGGCGATAACCAACCTTTGGATATTGGCAGCATTACCGCCAACGGATTTGTGCACGAACTTGTGGCCCGCTTCACCGAAAATGAAGCAGATTACTATATGGTTTATGGAAATTTGAATGCGAGAGAACCACGCTATGATATTGCCAGATTTAGAGATAGTATTCCATCCGATTTAAGTGCGCTAAATTTGGGAAATGCTACTTTGATTTCAAAGAAAGATCAAAAAAAGAGTCTGACTCTTTTTGAAAACCAGCGTTGGCTTTGGGCTGTTCTTATTGTGGTTATTGGTTTGCTAGGTTGGTTTTCGCTCAAAATGATGCGCGCAAAAACAAATATAGAGTAGATAAAAGCATTCTTAATCACATTTAGAATGAAATACAATAATTAAGCAAAAAAATGGGTTATAGATGGGAAGAATAATACCTGTCCAACTAAATAACTCTTGATTCGTTTATTTATCATATTTGCGCTAATGATTTTTTCTGAAACAGGATTTAAAACCGAGCAGCTCAATTTTTCAAGGGTACGCAATGCTTATGCGAATAATGAGAGAACCATTAACGAGCTACTCCACCAGAATAGTATCAATGAAAAAGAATTTTCGATTTATCTACGTGCATTTAAACAAGAGCAGATCATTGAACTTTGGATAAAAAATTCTTCCGACGATTCTTACAAACTATTAAATACATATAGCATCTGCCAAAATTCCGGACAGATTGGCCCAAAGCGAAAACAGGGTGATAAACAAGTTCCTGAAGGATTTTACCATATTGATCGATTCAACCCCAAAAGTAAATTTCATCTCTCGCTCGGCATAAATTATCCAAATAAATCTGATAGGGTTCTGGGAGCAGAAAATCCCGGCGGAGATATTTTTATTCATGGTGCTTGTGAGACAATCGGCTGCCTGCCAATAACAGATTCAAAGATAGAGGAGCTTTATGTGTTCTGTGTAGAAGCCAGAAATACCGGACAATCAAAGATTCCTGTCACTATTTTCCCGTGTAAGCTCTCTGATGAAAGCATTCAAAATCTTAAATCAAAACATAGGCAAGATATTGCCAATATAGAATTATGGACTGATTTGAAAAAAGCCTATGATTCTTTCAATCTTTCAAAAAAGCTGCCAAGAATAGCTTTTAAGCCAAATGGTGGCCACAGTATTTTGCCAGGAAAATAAATACATTCTCGCAGTGTGTAAGAATGGGTAAGCACTAACGGTCGACAAATCGTACCAGCTTTTATTAAATAAATTTATACCGTATTATTGGCTAATCATAAGAAATAATATTGATGAAATTCACAGCTGAACTTTCGGAAAGAGATGAATTCGATCTAATCCTCATTGCCAAAAATGATAATAATGATTGGCAACCAGAGGCTTCAAAACTTGCGCGAAAAGAGCTTGAAAGGCGTGGATTATCCGATGATGAGATTAACCAGAGTTATAAGGAAATACTCGACGATGGGAAGCGTGAGTATAAAGCTATTTTGAAAAAACGAAAAATAGAAGATTTCGATCTTTGGGAAAAGGTTTTCAAAACCCTATGGTGGCCAAAAACACTCTTGTTTGAAAGCAATTTAAAAAAAGAAGGCTACGATTTAAAAGCAAAGCGTAGAACTCAATTAATTGGATTAGGTATTGTTTTGTGGATAATTTTTCTAGTCTATGCTAACGTGGATGCTGACAAAAGAGAACAGAAATTAATTGATGAGATCAACAAAGTTGACAATTCAAAATGGGAAGAAAGAATGCTGTGGAATTCAACTGAAGACTCATTGTAACTTGTACGGATTTCCACAATTTAGTCTAAATCAGGACTACAACTATTCAATAAAATGACTTCTAGTTAGTTATAAACTTTTGATAAGATTGCTGTAACCAATAATTAAGAATTAAAAGGAATATAATCTTACAAATTGTCAGATTCTTGGATATTTTTAGCATATTTACGCATTGGTTTTCCCGTCTCTAATTGGATCCCCCTTTTAGCTTCAGGAATATTTAATTGTTGAAAGCATCCAATCCCTAAAGGTTTTGGATGTTTTTTTATGTGCCTAATTATACTTTTATATCTCCTTGCCTTCCATCGTTTAAATTAACACCTGTCAGGGCTGTTGCTGCAAATTTCAAGAAGCTCACAAATTTCCCTGATTTGGTATCCCAATAGTGAGCATCTTCAGGTATTACCTTTATTACCGAGATCCTTGGATCTTCCTTGCCCTCCTTAAACCATGCTTTAGCTATAGGGTTCCAAAGTTCATTTATTAAACCCTGGTCCCGTGATACTTCTACTCTACCCTTTACGGTGCAATATGAATTGTCTTTTGAATTAGTATAAAGCAAATCTGCTTTAGGATTATTAGCAAGTTGACCATTGAGCTCTGATAGCCTGTCACTGATAAACCAAATGTTACCATAACCATCTGTTTTATTAGTAGACATCGGCCTGGCCATAAGTTCTCCTGCGGCATCGTGCGTACAAAACATACACGTTTTTTCGTGAGTCAATTCGTGAAGTTTTTGGATAGCTTCCTGATCGTAAACATTTTTAGTATTTCCCATGATGAATATTTTTATGATGAACTCACAGTACTAGCAAAACCGTTCCAAAATACAGCGGTAAATGTTATATACTGATATTAAGTGCGTTATATCTATATCTAAAATACATCACTATCTTGAACGGGGTATTATCTCCCTCATGTGTGTGGAATCTGAATAACTGGATTTCAGAGCAAAGGCTGCGACTTTCTAAGCCAGACGAACCTGAATTTTATCAGAATTCATTATGAACGCCAAGCAATGCAAATCAAATTGCTCATCTTAGCAGAGGTAATCTTATGATCGACGACCTTTTGGGAATGCGTATGCAAGCGAATAATTCTCGATTTAATTAAGCCTATATCGACTTGAAAGAACATAAATTAAACCTGCATAAATATGCAACTGGTTAGGTTGAAGCTTACACTAATAGAAAATGTAAAGGAATAATCTGGGATTACTAATGAATTCCTGAATCCGAAATCCGCATTACTGGTAAGTTTCGGTGGGAATCAGATACATTACATGGCTTCCTGAACCTGCGCAAATAGATTTTTCATATCAAAAGGTTTAGCCAAAAAGAAATCAGCTCCTGCCTTAAGGCAATCTTCCTTAGCTGTAGGATGGGCACTTATCATGATAATTGGAATATCTGAAAATGCTTTATTCGCTTTGAGCTTTTTGCAGACATCCCTACCGTCACTACCTGAAAGCAACATGTCCATTAATATGATATCCGGTCTGATATCGATAAGATGCTCTCCCAGTTTAGTAGTATTGGTTTTTACGTCTACCATATAGCCCTTCAATGTGAGCATTGCCTTGAGCATAAAAACAATATCCTCATTGTCATCAATAATCAATATTCGGGTAGTTTCAGGCGACTTCATTCTTCTAATTTAAATCTGTAGGGATAGAAAAACTGAAAGTTGAACCCTTTCCAGGTTCACTTTCTACGTGTATCTTTCCTTTATGACGTTCAATAATTTCTGCGGAAATATTTAATCCAATACCAAAACCAGGATATGTCTTTTCATTCTTACCCTCTACCCGGTAAAACCTTTCGAAAATTTTCTTTTGGTCCTTTTTACTAATACCAATACCCGTATCTCTCACAGATATAGTCATGTTTCCATTTTCAAATTTCTGACTTACAAAAACGTCGCATCTATCATTTGAGTATTTTACTGCGTTGGTCAAGAAATTTATTAGCACCTGCCCCAATCTCGCCCTATCAGCAAATATAACCTTATTTTCGTCTTCATTAAAAAAGATGGTACTATTCCTGTTAATCTGCTGTATTTCAAGAATGTATTCTCTAAGGAATTCATTTATTGGAAAACTAGTTTTATTCAGAACAAGGTTTCCTGCTTTTATCTTCGAAAGATCTAGAAGATCGGAGATTAGACTTGTAAGGGTTACGATTTGACGGTCGACGATATTTAATGAGTTGATCAAAAATTCATCACCCGTTTCTGAATACATGCTTTGCAATATTTGTACATATCCTTTAATTGAGGTAATCGGAGTTTTCAATTCGTGACTCGCCATACCGATAAAGAAATCTTTTTGTTCTTCAATTTCCTTCATTTCCTGGATATCGGTGCTTGCACCAACCCACATCAAAATATTGCCATTACGATCTTTCTGAGCGATGGCTCTGCTAAGCTGCCATCTATACTCACCATCATGGCGGAGAAAGCGATGTTCAAAAATAAAATCTACTCCAGTTTCCATGGAATGCAGCCAAACTTCAATATTTCTCTCTCTTTCATCTGGATTAACCATATTTATCCATCCTCCGTCAATAAGCTCCACTTGGTTCAGTCCTGAATAGTCATAAACAGAATTATTAAAGTAGTTGAGATTACCTTGAGGGTCGCTTGTCCAAACAAATTGGGGCATCGAATCAGCCAGCGTTCTAAACCTTTCCTCACTTTCTTCCAAAACCAACTGTTGATTCATCTCGACCGTAATATCCCGCAAAGTGCCAATAATATTTAAAGGCTCTTTGGTTTCATCATCGAAAAATACTTTCCCCTGCACGGCAATCCAACTAACTATTCCATTAGGCTTTAAGATGCGAGCTTCATATTTATATATGCCGGTTATCAATGAATCTTTAAGAGCCGCTGCTATCACATCATCAATGTCTTCTTGAAAAATTTGCTTTCTAAGTGCCTCGTGAGTTAACGCATGATTTTCGGAGTGACCAAAAATTTGAGCCAGGCGCGGCGAATGGATTAGTTTTTTTTCGTTTAAAAATAATTCCCAGGTTGCGAGTTCAGTTGCTTCAGTCGCAATCCTCAGTCTTTCTTCTGCATTTTCCAATGATTTTCTAGCCTCTACTTTAGCTGTTACATCACTTGCAGTAATTACTAGTCCTGATACGGTTCCATCTTCATCCAATAATGGACCATAATCATAATCAATGTAGAACGAGGTAAGTCTGTTTCCATGTTTAACATAAACCAAACTCTCCGTATCGCTTAACTTAATTCCTTCTTTTAAGACCCTTTCGAAAAGTAAAGGATATTTTTGCTCCTTCATTTCTGGAAATACATCAAGCATTCTTTTACCTATTACGTCTTCTGATTGTTTTTTCCAAAAGGTCTTGAGCATTTTTGAATTCGCCATTTCAATTTCAAAATCTGGACCACGCAACACAGCCATAGGTATAGGTGAGTCGTTGACCATAGTTCTAAAATATTCCTCACGCCTCTCAAGGGCCTTTTTGGCATCCACTGACTCTGTAACATCTGAGGCAATCACCATAATGCCCGAAACTGTTTGGTTGGCGTCGATAAGAGGATGATAAGTCAGATTAAAATAGGTTAACTCATTTACTCCATTTCGCTTTAAGTAAACTGGAAGTGCAGAAGAGTGAAACGGCATACCAGAATCAAATACATCATTAAAAATAGGCTCGATGGTATCTCTGACTTCAGGCAAAACTTCAAATAAAGGATGATTGAGCGTTTCTGATTCAGTACGATTAATTAGTTCGAGATATGCCTCATTTACAAGTTCGAACACATAATCCTTTCTCCTAATAATAGCAATTCCCAAAGGTGCCTGTCTCACAGATTCCCGAAAGCGCTTCTCGCTTTCTTCTATTTTTATATTTGCCAGATTTAAATCGGTAACATCTGAGGCCGTATTCATTACTCCGTATATCTTCCCCTTGGTATCATACATTGGAGTAAGCTCATAATTATAAAAAAAAGTCTCAAGCTCGCCATTTGTCTCTATTTCTACACGTTGATTGCGTGCTTTGAACGTTTCACCTTTTTTATAAACATGCTCCAGTTGTTTAAAAACACCCTGATTTTCCAATTCAGGTAAAATAGATTTATAAGATTTCCCAATTACATCATTTCCCTTTCCCCAAGCATTCATTATTGACTGATTGGCAAGCTCAACTTTCATTTCAGCACCTGTAAAAAGACCTATAGAAAATGGTGTATTTTCAATTACGCTCTTTACTCGCTGTGCGCTTTCTTCAACTTTTAATCTAGCTAAGACTTGCTCTGTCACGTCTACACCCATGGCCATAACTCCAAGCACATTGTTTTCAGAATCGTACATGGGTTCAAATGAAAAGCTAACATAAGTAGTTTCCAATTTGCCGTATCTCAACAAACTTATAGGCTGTTCACTTGTTCGGAATGGCTCCTCTGTTTTATAAACGGCTTCCAATAATTCAGGTATTCCCTGTTCCGTTAATTCCGGTAATGCCTCCCGGATTGTCAAATTAATAATCTCAGTTTCTAATCTTCCCCAAAGCTTCAGTGACTGCGTATTTGCCATTTCAATAACAAAATCAGATCCTCTAAAAACAACGATAGCAACTGGTGCCTGCTCTATAATTAAGCGAAGATGCTTTTCACTTTCGATTAGTTTTCGGGCGTTGAATTCACTTTCGGTAATGTCTTGAACAGTCCCGTTAAAGCGAATTGCCTCGCGGGCATTATTAAACCAGGTTTTACCCTTTGCTTTAACAATTCTTCTTTGTCTGGTGATTTTATTCTCTACCGTATAAATAATGTCATAATTTCCTCCGGAAGAAAAATCCAAAGCAGTAGTTATAGCCTTAATTACTTTATCTCTATCCCCCTCAACAATGGATTGAAAACCATCTTCAAGCTTAATTTCAATGTTGGGCGGAAGACCAAACCATTCTTTTAAACGATTATTTGCGGTAAAGGTATTATTTACAGGATTATAGTCAAAAGTTCCCAACTCCGTAGCTTCTATTGCAAATGCGAGCTGGGCATTAATCTCCTTAAGGGCTAGCTCAGCTTTTCTCTTTTCGGTGGTTTCAATTACAGTAGCTAATACACCACCTACCTCACCTTCATCGATAAAAATAGGTGCATAAGAAAAATCAAAATAGCAGCTCTCCAGATAGCCATTTCTATCTAGTTGCATTTCATAGTCGTTGAAACCTACCGCTTCACCGTTCATTACTTTTTCAAACATGGGTCCTATGGTATCCCACATTTCTTTATAAGTTTGTTCAGAGCCTGCACCTAGTGCTGAGGGATGCTTTAACTTTCCTAAGATAGGTCTGTAACCGTCATTGTAAATTTGAGTAAACTCCTTTCCCCATGCAATATATTTCCCAAACGGGTTATTCAGCATCACCGCAACCATCGTTTTAAGACTTTGATGCCATGTATCAGGATCGCCTAATGGAGTCTTAGTCCAATTCTTGGAGCGGATCAATTCGCCCATCCTGCCCCCTCCACTTAGAAAAAGCTGTTCGTTTCTCACTATACTTTTTATTGAGGTAATAGTTTTAGACATTTATAGCGTATAAAAAAACGAAAATACAAAATATTCTAATTGTGCAATAATCCTAAAGATGGGTAAGCTTCGATGTTTATAAAGTATAAATATTAAACACTGATTATAAGATATTTACTCATCTTTTACAGAATGCATTACCAAAAGTGCCAGGGGAAGAAATAAGGAAGGATATCGTGAAATACAATTATAGCAAAATTCAGATATTTTTATAAGGTAATATATATAATTTGCCTATTGCTATAAAAAACTTAATGTTAGGCAAACCAACGAATATATAAAAAACTTAATGTTAGGCAAACCAACGAATAGAAATTGTGAAATGGGAGCAACTTACAGTGAAATGATCTCAATTCATTTAATCGAATGTGATGCTGATTAAGCATTCTTCTATTAATCTATAAAATACTCAATCAATGAGTTATGCCGTATCCACTCAATCCGATAATCGGGATTGCAATTTTGTAATGTACTATTTTATTTTTAAGAATTTTACGTCCTGCCCGCTTCTTTAGCTCTAAGAAACACTTCTAATCTTTTTAGTGATCTAAGCTTCAACTTTCAGTATAAATTCATAACATCTTCAAATAAAATCATTTTTTATTTGATTTTTATTTAAGATTTCTGCATCTTTAGGACATATTGAAAAGCTATGGATACAGAAATACTCGATTTAAAAGAGTTGGAAACAACTGCTGCACCTACCGAATTTGTTATTGCCGAACGATCTAAAAGATTCTTTAATTTACTGATTGACACAATTCTATTTTACATTTTCTTTATTGCCATGGCAGTCGTATTCGCCTTATTAGACAATGTATTTGCCTCCTCTTACACAGTTGAAATGCTCGATGCACCCATTCTGGGCCGAATTATATCAGTAATAATTTATTTCATTTTTTTCTTTTTAATGGAGTGGGCTTTAAAAGGACGTACAATCGGAAAATATATTACCAATACAAAAACAGTGATGGAAGATGGGTCCCGATTAACACTTAGCGCCATCTTAAAAAAATCTGGCAGCCGGCTGGTTCCATTTGAGGCATTCTCTTTTTTTGGCAGCGATGGACGGGGAATTCACGATAAGTGGAGCGACACGGTAGTGGTCGATTTAAAGAAAGTGAAGATTGAAAACAGCCGCCAGGTGATCGAAACATCTTTATAGATTCAAATTTCTCCGGGTAATTCACCTACCGTTCATTTAGTTTATCGACCCAAGGTTGTTTAGCCCTTAAAAGATTATGGAATCCTGTTGGTCTAATCATCTAAACTGTGATGATTCGACTAATCTATATAAGTGTGATGGTAATGAGCACCCTTCCGGGAATAGCGCAGCACCTTCAAATAAAAATTATTGATAAAGAAACAAGCGAGCCCATCGAAAATGCTCATTTGACCTATTCGAACAAAAAGAAAATAACCAATAAAGATGGATTGGTTTTGATAAATGCCACCCGAAATACAGAGCTTCATATTTCCCATATTAGTTATAACGACACAATTGTTTTTGTGAGCCCACACGTCGTCAAAGAATATACCATTCGGCTTTCAACAAAGTTAAATACACTGGCAGGGGTAGAAATAAGCACTAAACCTCTTTGCATTTTCGCACCACATAAAACACATGTTTTTGATTTTGAAATTCAAAATGATACTCTCATTGTTCTGACTTACAAAAGAGAGAAAATGATGCGCAGTCAAAGCAGACAAAGCGAATCACTCTATTTGGGTTGTCAATTGTTATTGGTTTCACCTTCCGGTAATATCCTCGATTCAATTCCCCTACCCGATTACATAAAATCGTTTTACACAGATCCACTCGGGAACTTATTCACTATAGCAGAAAACCAAATCTTTTTCACAGAAATAAAATCAGGTACTCTGGCAATATCATCAGTTAAAAACGATGATTTTCAAAACTTGATAAAACCACTTAGTGGAAATTCGAAAACAACTTATTTCTTCAATGATTACGAATGGGATTATCCCGAGTTCAATTATTACGCTTTGACTAAAAATTCTGATAAGAAATACCTTGTGCGTAATGTTAAAGACGACTTCACAATGGAACTTTTCAGAGCTGAATATAAGTACCTTTCAAATCAGGACAAGCTTAAAGCAGTGAGACTAGAATATAAAACAGGAATAGACAAAGAGATATTTGCAGCCTATATGAGCGGATTTGCTCACAATATCTACTATCACAAGCTTTATGCACCTTTATTCAACTACGGAGACAGTCTGTTTATTTTTGACCATCATTCAAATCAGATTTTCCTTCACAACGGAACAGGAGTAAATCTTGACTCAACAGAAATACATTATCATCAAAACCGTATCTTAAAATTTAAAGACGAAATTATTAATGATTCTGAGACCAACTCATTTTATGGAGTCTTTGAAAAATCTGGAATTAAAGCGCTCCGAAAGATTGATCCCTTTTCAGGCGAAAGCCGGGAAATCATAAATCTGTACTATTCTTATCCCGAAAAAATAAAAGTGCATAACAGAAAGATTTATTATATCTACCGAAAAACCGGCATCTCACTTTCGATTATTCAAAGTTTCTAGAAAAATTAGTTCTAAAATGAAAAAATAAAAGATCCTATTATACCATATTAGTATGTACAACATTTGGATTGCTTTTATAACGTCTGTATATAATCCTATCTATACGTTGGAAGGCATCAACAGACCAAGACGTATATCACCTATTAAAAGAATTTTTTCTGTTCAATTCACGATATTTTCTAATAAATATTCAAATGGTTTTCAAACCCCAACTATTAAGATTAAAATTTTTTTCATTTAAAATCTCAACAATAACAAGGCTTTTAATTCAATTTACGGTTGATTTTTGCCGATGAAATAAAAAAAAGTATCGACATAAGTTGATTTCAACTATTTTTG
>CAJDWD010000012.1_pt1 | contig 13121 bp, 6 predicted proteins | sample 7391451 | NCBI WGS metagenome assembly CAJDWD01 (sample SAMEA7055716, study PRJEB34461) | soil metagenome | biome: terrestrial ecosystem; feature: Peninsula; material: soil | place: Antarctica | collected 2016
CTTCAAATTTCTACTCTTCCAAATTCCCCAGGCGTATATCAATATTACGACAAGAATGAGAGGTTGTTATATGTGGGGAAAGCGAAGGATCTAAAAAAAAGAGTTTCTTCCTATTTCTCTAAAACCCACGATAACAATCGAACACGGATTCTTGTAAAAAAAATCGTCACCATCAAGCATATTGTGGTAGAGACCGAGACCGATGCGCTTTTGCTGGAAAATAACTTGATCAAGAAATACCAGCCACGTTATAATGTATTGCTTAAGGATGACAAGAGTTACCCATGGATTTGCATCAAAAACGAACGTTTCCCAAGAGTGTTCACCACTCGTCGGATGATCCGTGATGGTTCAGAATATTATGGTCCTTATACGAGTATGAAGACCGTTAATGTTCTGATGGACCTTATAAAAGGGTTGTACCCGCTGCGGAATTGTACTTATGATCTTTCAAGAAAAAATATAGAAGCTGGTAAATTCAAGGTTTGCCTAGAATATCATTTAGGAAATTGCTTGGGACCTTGCGAAGGATTATTTTCTGAGGAAGATTATATGGAGAATATTGAGGCCATCAGGAATATCGTAAAAGGAAACTTTAAGGAATCGCTTCATAAGTTTAGATCCCAAATGAAGCAATTGGCCACTGATTTAAAGTTTGAAGAGGCACAGCGCATCAAGGAGAAAATTGATATTCTGGAAAATTACCAATCCAAATCTACTGTGGTGAATCCAAAGATCAACAACGTAGATGTGTTTTCGATTATTTCTGATGAAAGTTATGGTTATATCAATTTCCTTCAGATTTCACATGGTGCAATCATTAGGTCACATACTTTGGAAATAAAAAAGAAACTGGATGAAAGCGATGCAGAGTTATTGCAGTTGGCAATCGTAGAACTTCGTCAACGATTTAACTTGCTTTCCAAAGAAATATATGTTCCATTTGAAGTGGAAATGGGCGATGAAATAAAAGTCCATGTTCCGAAGCTTGGCGATAAAAAACACATCCTTGATTTATCTGAAAGGAATGCTAAATATTTTCGAATGGAGCGTTTCAAACAAGCGAAAATTGTAGATCCAGAACGTCACGAGAAGCGAATAATGGCTCAGATGAAAAAAGATCTAAGACTATCAACCGAACCGCGACATATTGAGTGTTTTGACAATAGTAATATTCAAGGAACAAACCCTGTCGCTGCTTGTGTGGTTTTTAAAAATGGAAAACCCAGCAAGAAAGATTATCGTAAATTTAATATTAAAACTGTTGAAGGTCCAGATGATTTTGCTTCCATGGAAGAAGTGGTGTATCGTCGTTATAAAAGATTGCTGGAAGAGGAGCAACCATTGCCGCAACTCATCATCGTAGATGGAGGAAAGGGGCAGCTTTCTTCTGCACTTAAGAGTTTAGATAAATTAGAGTTACGAGGAAAAATTGCCATAATTGCAATTGCAGAACGTTTGGAAGAATTGTTTTATCCCAATGATCCCATTCCTTTGTATTTGGATAAAAAGAGCGAAACTTTAAAAATTATCCAGCAATTAAGGAACGAGGCTCACCGTTTTGGTCTTACATTTCACAGAAGTAAACGTAGTAAACAAGCCTTGAATACAGAAATGGAAACCATTCCCGGCATTGGTGAAAAAACAATTATAGAGTTGTTGAAGCATTTTAAAAGTACTAAACGTGTTGCATCAGCTAATTTTGAAGAACTTTCAAAAGTCGTGGGGCCGAGCCGAGCTAAGAAATTGATTACACATTTTCAGGATTCGGAACCTGTTTTGGAGAAAACAGGACAAAAGAAGCAGGACTAATAAAGACAGGAACATAAAGAATTGTCTTAAAACCGCAGCCCTAAAGCGAGCTATCGTACTTTAACTATTTAAATCGCTTTTCTCCCCTTTGGAGGTTGGGGGTAAAAAAAATGAAAAAATAGATTATTTTAAAACAATGAAATACCCACTTTTTATAATATTATTACTTATTTCCACACTTTCCTTTTCGCAAGAAAAACAACAGGATCTAAAAGTTGGTCTTGTGCTCAGTGGCGGCGGAGCAAAAGGCTTGGCGCATATTGGTGCCTTAAAAGTGATAGAGGATGCTGGCATTCGTATAGATTATATTGGTGGAACTAGTATGGGCGCTATTATTGGAGCACTTTATGCGTCGGGATATTCTGCTAAGCAGTTGGACAGTATTTTTAGTGAAACCGATTTCAGCAAGTTAATACAGGATGAAATTCCACGAGGTTCAAAAACGTTTTATGAAAAACAGGAGGCTGAAAAATACGCATTGGTTCTTCCTTTCGATGGATTTAAAATTGGATTTCCATCAGGACTTTCAAAAGGTCAGAATGTTTATAACCTACTTTCGAGGTTGACCAGTCACGTGAATAATATTTCAGATTTTAGCAAATTGCCAATTCCATTTTTTTGTGTTGCAACCAATGTTGAAAATGGAGAAGAGGTTATTTTGGATCATGGCTATCTTCCTCGCGCAGTTACAGCAAGTGGCGCCTTGCCTTCTCTTTTTGGTCCTGTTATCATTAATGATCAGGTATTAATAGATGGAGGAGTTGTCAATAATTATCCTGTAAATGAAGTTAAAGCTAAAGGCATGGATATTATTATTGGGGTTGATGTACAGGACAGTTTAAAAACCCGCGATAAATTAAAGTCTGCTTTTGATGTCTTGGTACAAATAAATAACTATCGAACTATAGGTGATATGACGGAGAAGCATAAAAAAACTGATCTCTATATCCATCCAAATATCAAGGATTTTTCAGTGGTTTCTTTTAGTGAAGGAAAAAAAATTGTAAGCTCGGGTGTTGAGGCAGCAGAAGTTTACCGGGATCAACTTTTAGAGATTGCCTCTAAGCAAAAGCCGTTTGAGAAGAAGAAGATTAAATTCGAAAGTCTAGACACCATTTATATAAAAGAAGTAGTAATTGAAGGAAACGAGAAATACTCCCGAAGTTATGTTTTGGGCAAATTGAAATTGCGCACTCCGGATAAAGTGACATATAAATATTTTACAGAAGGTATTAATAACTTATCTGCAACGGGAAACTTTCAAGATATCAATTACAGATTTTTTGAAGACGAGAATAACCAAAATACTTTGTTATTACATTTAAGAGAAAGCAATTCGTCCATGTCGCTTCGTTTTGCCGCACATTATGACGATTTGTTTCGAACTGCGGCCTTGGTAAATATTACGAAAAAACGACTTTTCACAAATAATGACATCGCTTCATTAGATCTTATAGCTGGTGACAATCTACGTTATAATTTCGAATATTATATAGATAAAGGTTTCTATTGGAGCGTAGGTTTCAATTCAAAATATCACTTTTTTGAAGCCGATGTTCCTCTAAGTTTTATTGACGTAGATCTGAACGCAGATCTGACCCTGCCTATAAATAAATTATCTATCAATTACAGCGATTTTACAAACCAGCTTTATTTTGAAACCCTCTTCCGAAGAACTTTTGTTTTCGGAATTGGTGGAGAGCATAAATACCTTCGTTATTTGTCTGAAACTATTGGAACTGATTCTAATAATCTCCCTCGTACGGTTTTTGAAAGCACCAATTATTATAGTGCTTTTGGCTATTTAAAATACGATACTTATGACAATAGTTTTTTTCCGAAAAGTGGTGCATATTTTTCTGGAGACTTTCACTGGTATCTTCTTGCCCATGGGAGGAATAAGGAGTTTGAACCTTTTTCAATAGCCAAAGCTAAGATAGGATATGCGCATAAGGTTTATGATAAAATTTCTGCACATTTAATCACTGAGGGAGGTTTTAAATTGGGCGGTCCTGAAACAACCACACTAGATTTTGCTCTTGGCGGCTATGGATTTAAGGAGATGAACAATATCCTGCCTTTTTTGGGTTATGAAGCGATTTCAATTCGAGGAAACACATACCTTAAAGCTACACTTACCATTGATTATGAAATATTTAGAAAAAACCATTTGAATATAGGTGCAAATATTGCAAATGTGGGTAATGATCTTTTTGAAAAAGGAAAGTGGATAGATGGCGTGAGATATTCAGCCTATTCAATGGGCTACGGTTTAGAAACTATTTTGGGGCCAATGGAAATCAAATACGCCTATTCTCCTGAACTTGACAAAGGCGAATGGTATGTTGCGCTGGGATATAGGTTTTAGCATAATGTTGAAGGTTTAGCTCTAATATTTTTCCGATATTTGTGGGGAAGAGTAATTAAGTTTATTGGTTTTTAAGTTTGTAGGGTTAAAAACGACTCCAAACTAATAACTAGTAATTAATCAGTAACTCAATTATTCATTAACCTAATAACTTCAAAAGATGCCTTTCTACCATAAACTGGGCAAAATACCGCCCAAGCGCCATACTCAATTCCGAAAACCGGATGGAAGCCTTTATTCAGAACAACTATTTGGAACCGTAGGTTTTGATGGAATGTACTGCAATATTTATCATGAAAACAGGCCTACGCAGTTAAAGGAAATTAAGAAACAATACAGCGTAGCTCCAAAAATCGCAAAATCGAATAATCTACATTCGTTGCGTCTCAAAGGTTTTAATGTAAAACCGGAAAAAGATTATTTGGAGAGTAGAAAAACAGTACTTACCAATAGTGATTGCAGTATCATTCTTGCCGCACCTACGGAATCGCAAAAAGATTATTTTTATAAAAACACTGATGCCGATGAACTAATTTTTGTCCATAAAGGCAGTGGGAAATTGCGGACTTTTTTAGGTAATCTTGATTTTAAATATGGCGATTATCTGCTGCTACCACGTGGAATTATATATAAAATAGATTTCGACACCGAAGACAACCGTCTTTTAATTGTTGAATCGCATCACCCAATTTATACGCCAAAGCGATATAGAAACTGGTTCGGACAACTTTTGGAACATTCACCTTATTGTGAGCGCGATATCCGTAAGCCACAGGAATTGGAAACCCACGATGAAAAAGGAGAGTTTTTGGTTAAAGTGAAAAGAAGAGGTGATATTTTTGAAATGGTATATGCCACACATCCTTTTGATGTGGTAGGCTATGATGGCTATAATTTCCCGTATGCTTTTTCAATCCACGATTTTGAACCAATTACAGGACGAATTCACCAACCGCCTACTGTGCATCAAACTTTTGAAACCAATGCCATGGTGGTATGTAGTTTCGTGCCACGTCTTTATGATTATCACCCAGATAGCATTCCTGCGCCGTACAACCATAGCAATATAGATAGCGATGAGGTGTTATATTATGTAGATGGTGATTTTATGAGTCGAAATGATATTGAAGCTGGGCAAATAACATTGCATCCTGCAGGAATTGTACACGGACCACATCCCGGCGCTGCGGAAAGAAGTATTGGCAAAACTAAAACCGACGAACTTGCCGTTATGATTGATACATTTAAGCCATTGCAAGTTACTGAAGATGGAATGAAACTTTCAGATGGAACGTATTATCAGAGTTGGCTAGAGAAGGAATAAGTGGTAACCAGATTCTGTTTATTGTTTTGCAAAAACCAAGTTTTCACCCTCTGAGCCAATATAGTAAAAGTGAGTTTTTCAGAAGGTGTAATAAATACTACATTTGGTGGCGAAACTAACTGAATATTTAAGTTGAAACGATTGAGATGAAGATATTCTTATTGAAAATCTTCTAAAATAGTAATAGAAAAATATTTTTAGAAAAATTAAATTATGAGCAAAGACGTAAAATCGGTCGAGTATGGACTGGAAAAAATTTTTGAAGGTGCAGAAGACTTTCTGCCATTATTAGGAACAGATTATGTAGAATTCTATGTGGGCAATGCTAAACAAAGTGCCCATTTCTATAAAACTGCTTTTGGATTTCAATCTTATGCATATAAAGGTTTGGAAACGGGATCACGTGATTCAGTGAGTTATGTACTTAAACAGGACAAGATAACCTTAGTGTTAACCACGCCTTTAAATAGTAAATCGCCCATAAACGACCATATTGTAAAACATGGTGACGGCGTAAAAGTTATTGCACTTTGGGTTGACGATGCCAGAAGCGCTTATGAAGAAACTACAAAACGTGGTGCAAAATCATATATGGAACCTACGGTTGAAAAAGACGCTCACGGCGAAGTAGTGCGAAGCGGAATTTACACTTATGGTGAAACCGTTCATATTTTTGTAGAGAGAAAAAATTACAAAGGAGCATTTTTACCAGGCTTCCGTGAATGGAAAAGTGACTATAACCCAACCTCAACAGGCTTAAAATATATTGATCATATGGTTGGTAACGTCGGTTGGAACCAGATGAACGTATGGGTAAAATGGTATGAGGATGTTATGGGCTTTGTAAACTTTCTATCTTTTGATGATAAGCAAATCCACACCGAATATTCAGCTTTGATGAGTAAGGTGATGAGCAATGGCAACGGACGTATAAAATTCCCAATCAATGAGCCGGCGAAAGGAGCCAAAAGATCACAGATTGAGGAATATCTTGATTTTTATGAAGATGCTGGAGTACAGCATTTGGCGGTAGCAACAGATGACATTATTAAAACCGTAACTCAGTTAAAAGAACGAGGAATCGAATTTTTGCCACCACCACCACAAGCTTACTATGATGATATTCCACGAAGATTGGGAGATCATATGAAAATGATGAAGGAAGATATCAACGAACTGAGCAAACTTTCGATAATGATTGATGCTGATGAAGATGGATATTTACTTCAAATATTCACTAAACCTTTGGAAGACCGACCAACGTTATTTTTCGAAATAATTCAGCGAATGGGAGCAAAAGGTTTTGGAGCCGGAAACTTTAAGGCACTTTTTGAATCTATTGAGCGAGAGCAAGAGCAAAGAGGAACATTGTAAATAGGGTAACAATAAGTAAACCCCATCGTCATAAGGAAGGTGGGGTTTATTTTTTTGGAACGGAAGTTGTATTTTAAAACCTAAAAACGTCCTAAGTAACAATCTATGAAGAAGCTTCTCTCGCTTTTATTTATTCTTGGAAATACATTTTTTCTCTCGGCGCAAGAAAGAGCATACGGTGATGGTGAATTTTTTAAATTCAGGGTCCACTATGGTTTTGTAACTGCTGGCTATGCTACCCTTCAGGTAAAAAATGCCACCGTTAGTGGAAAAGATGTTTTTCACGTGCGAGGTTACGGTGAAACTGTGGGAGTTTCAAAGTGGTTTTTTAAAGTTCAGGATGACTATCAATCCTATATTGATAGAGAATTGGATATACCTTACCGTTTTATTCGGAAGATTGATGAAGGCGGATACACCAAAGATGTTCAGGTAGATTTTAATCATTTCACTAAAAAAGCTCTTGTGAACGATAAAAAGCACAATGAAATTAGTGAATTTTCGTTTCCTAAAGAGACGCAGGATATGGTCTCTGCTTTTTATTATCTTCGAAATAAATTAGATACTGAAAACATTAAAGAAGGGGATGTTTTAGAGATGAATATGTTTTTTGACAAAGAAAATTACAAATTCAAGCTAAAATTCCTTGGAAAAGAAGTTTTAGATACTAATTTTGGGCGTGTTAGCACTTTGGTATTTAGGCCTTACGTTCAATCTGGGCGAGTTTTTAAAGAAAAGGAAAGTCTAACTGTCTGGATAAGTGATGATAAAAATAAAATACCCTTACTTATAAAAGCAAATTTGGCTGTAGGTTCTTTAAAAGCAACCTTGACCGAATTTAAAGGATTGAAACATTCATTTAAGATTATTGCGAATTAGTAGAATTATAATACCGAAAACTCCCACGATTGAAGAATTTAATTTTAGCTGCCTTAACGCTTACCTTACTTACCATATCTTGCGATTTTAATAAAGATGACCTTCCTGTAATCGAGGATTTTGTTGAGGATCCAATCATTGAACAGTATGGTTACATTCTGAACGATTTTAATGTTATTAGAGATACTATTCGCAATGGTGATACCTTTGGCGATATACTATTTGCAAATGGAGTTGCGCAGGACAGAATTATGGAAGTTGCAACAAAGTTTCGAGATAGCTTTGACGTACGTAAAATAAAGGTTGGGAGACCTTACGTCTTGCTAAATTCAAAGGATTCAATTAATAAAACCCAAGTCTTTATATATGAAACGAATAAAATCGATTATGCAGTAGTCGATTTTCGAGATCAACTTTCCATATATAATAGTCAAAAAACTGTCCGGTATGAAGAACGTGAAGCTTCAGGAGTTATAACTAGCTCGCTTTCCGCTACGATGGAAGAGCAAAATTTAAGTCCTAATATGACGGATCAACTAGCAAGCATTTATGCGTGGACCATAAACTTTTTTAAACTTCAGCATGGTGATCGTTTTAAGGTTATTTATACTGAAAAATTTATTGATGATACTATTCCTGCTGGACTTCAGGAAATAAAGGCTGCCTATTTTGAACATAATGGAAAACACCTATATGCCTTTAAATTTACTTCTGATTCACTGGGGAAAATTTCCGGGTATTATGATGAACAAGCAAATAATCTAAAACGAGCATTCTTAAAAGCACCGGTAGAATTTAGCCGAATATCTTCCAGATACAATTTAAATAGACGTATCAAGTATTACGGTTTTAAACTTCGTCCGCATAGAGGAACCGATTTCGCAGCTCCACAGGGAACTCCCATTTTAGCAACTGCTGATGGAGTAGTTACAAAATCAGAACATAAAGGAGGTAACGGTAATTACGTTAAGATCCAACATAATGGCACTTATGAAACCCAATATCTGCATATGAAGGCAAGAAAAGTTAAGGTTGGGCAGCACGTTAGTCAGGGTGATGTTATTGGTTGGATAGGAATGACTGGGAATACAAGCGGTCCTCACGTTTGCTATCGTTTTTGGAAAAATGGAAAAGAGGTAGATCCTTTTCAAGAAGATACCCCATTCTCGCAACCACTTCCTAAAGAACTTCACGAGCAATATTTCTCTTATCTGCTTCCAATTAAAGAGGAATTGGACTGTATTGCATTTTAAATTTTTACTTTATTGTAACATGTTAATAACCTTGTTATCAACTAAAGCTTGAGTTGACAGAGTTTTAGGGTTAAAATTTTATCTTTGGATATAACAGACATTCTTAAATATTTCTTAATCAATTTTGTTGGTTTGAAACTTTTTAAGATTGTACTTTTGCCGAAAATTTAAACCTAAATTCAAACTCATGAGAAAACTTTTACTTCTTGTTTTTTTACTTGGCGGTTTTGCCGCATTTTCGCAAGGAAAGGTTACTGGAACCGTAATCGATTCTGAAACAAACAACCCATTGGCTGGTGCCAATGTTCTTGAAACGGGCACTACAAATGGTGCTATTGCCGATTTTGATGGAAATTTTATCTTAGAAACTTCCGCCAACTCGGGTACAATTACTGTATCCTACATAGGATATGATGCTGAAAAAATTTCTTTTAAAATAGTGAACAGAACGGCTACTTTAGGGAATCTTAAACTTACCGCAGATTCTGACGCACTTGAAGAAGTGGTAATCGTAGGTAGAGGAATTATAGATTTGGCGAGAGACCGTCAAACACCTATTGCTGTTTCCACTATTACATCTGCTGAAATCCAAGCAAAAGCCGTAGGTAACGTAGAATTCCCTGAGGCTGTGAAAAGTACTCCTAGTGTTTATGTTGCCAACCAAGCAGGTGGTTTTGGTGACTCGCAAATGTTCTTACGTGGTTTTGACCAAACAAACACCGCATTCCTTTTAAACGGACAACCGATAAACGGAATGGAAGATGGAAAAATGTACTGGTCTAACTGGTCTGGTATGAGTGACGTTGCCAATGCTATTCAAGTTCAGCGTGGTTTAGGTTCTTCAAAACTGGCTATTTCTTCCGTAGGAGGTACGGTTAACATCGTGTCTCGCGCCGCTGGAAGAAAAGAAGGTGGTTTTGCACGTTTTATGACAGGTAACGATAGCTATTTAAAAGGAACTATCAGTTACGATTCTGGACTTAAAGGAAAATGGGCGTATTCATTCTTATTGGATCACTGGCAAGGGCACAAAAAGTACGCTGAAGGGACTGCTGGTGAAGGACAAAACTATTTTATAGGAATTGGTTTCGTACCCAATGATAAGCATTCTTTCAACTTCTTGTTAACTGGTGCTCCACAATGGCACGATCAGAACTTTTCAAAAAAACTTGAAGTTTACGATGAATTTGGAAGAAGATATAATGATAACTCTGGATTTAGAGATGGTGAAAGATTTACACTTAGAAGAAATTACTATCACAAGCCTATTGCCAACCTAAACTGGGATTGGAATATTAGCGATAAAACTAACTTGTCTTCTGTACTATATGCCTCTTGGGGCCGTGGAGGTGGAACAGGACCTGCCGGTAGCTCTAGAAACATAATACGTAATGACAAAGGCGACATAGATTTTGACGCTATTGAAGCAAACAACATCGCTGGTTCTGATAACGGAATTGGTGGCTACGGTAAAGGTTCAATAACTAGAAGAATGTCTGTCAACAACCATAACTGGTACGGTTTCCTTACAAATCTTGAGAGTGCTGTAAGTGACAACTTCACTGTTAACGTTGGTATTGATACTCGTTTCTATAATGGTAACCACTGGTACCAAATGAATGATCTTTTAGGTCTTCAAGGTTATGCTGAAAACCAAAATTATGCTGATAGAAATCCTGACTACGTAATTAACGAAACTTTTGAGGCAAGTCCTTGGGCTGCTTTGTTTAACTCTGCATCTGAAGGTCAGCGTTTCAACTATGACTACACTGAATATATAAATTACCTTGGTGGTTTTGGACAAGCGGAATACAAAATAGACAATTTCTCTGCTTTCGTTCAAGGGGCAGTTTCAACACAAAGTTACCAGAGAGAAGGTCGTGCTTCAGGTAAAGAAGTTGAAGGTGTAAACGGTCTTGGAAAGTCTGCTAAAGTTAACAAAGTAGGATACAATGTTAAAGGTGGGGTTGGTTATACAATCGTTGAAAACAATACTGTTTTTGCCAACGCAGGATACTATTCAAGACAACCTTTCTTAGATAACATTTTTGATGATATCAGAAACTCCAACTATATTCTTGAAGGAGAAAATGAAATTGATAACGAAGAGATTTTAGGACTTGAAGCAGGATACAGACTTCGCGCTGGAAACTTTAGCTTAGACTTGAATGGTTACTACACTAAATGGGGTAACAGATTCCTTTCAGGCGGATTTATTAGAGGGAATCCAGATTCATCAAATCCAATTGAGCAAGTTGATCGTTATCAGAAATTTACCGGCATTACACAAGTTCATAAAGGATTTGAGTTTGAAGGAAAATATAAATTCTCTAACGATTTTATGCTTAGAGCTTTTGGTAGTATTGGTAACTGGAAATATGATGGAGAAACACCTTTCCAAACTAGAGCCGACCAAACAAACGAATTGCTAGAAGAAGGTAAGATTGACCTTACGGGAACTAAAGTTGGTAATGCAGCACAAACTTCTTTTGGTTTTGGTTTCAATTACAACGTTGTTGGTGGACTTAGTTTAGATGGAGCTTACAACATATATACAGATTTATACGGTTTTGTAGATGCTAAAGATGTTATAAAATCAGCTCTTAAGAATGAAGTTTACCAAGCAGAACGTTTAAGCCCTTATAGTCTTTTAGATCTTGGAATTACTTACAAATTCGATTTTGGAGGTAACGCTTTCACAATTCGTGGTAACGTATATAATGTTACAAACGAAATATACTTAGGCCAAAAAGATTCTTACGGATACTATTATGGTGTTGAAAGAACTTGGAATGCAAGTGTTCGTTACAATTTTTAATATGCTAACACTTTACAATTTATTCACTCATATTGGGCCTATTTGGTTCTTTTGATTGTTGTGCTTGCAACCCTTAATGCGCTTGCAGGGTTCTTTTCAAAAAGAGAGTACAGTGCAAAGGATTTTAGAATCTCACTTTTTGCATTAATAGTTACTCATATTCAACTACTCATTGGATTAGTTCTTTATTTTGTGTCGCCTTTAGGTTTGCAGAATATTACAGCCAACGGGATGGGCGTAGTAATGAAAGATGCAACATCTAGACTTTATGCAGTTGAACATCCGTTAATAATGATTTTAACAGTAGTTTTCATTACCATCGGATATTCAAAACACAAGAAAAAATTACTATCAAGCAAGAAGTTTAAAACATTGTCCATATTCTACACCATTGCATTGGTATTGATGCTAAGTAGAATTCCTTGGGGTCAATGGTTTTAATAATATACCATTTTTTTGAAATGATATATTGTAACTTATTCCGTAGTTAATCCGAAGTCTTTTTCCTTTATTAAATAAATATATACCGGAAAGTGATCACTATAACCGCCTGTGTAGCCATTGGCAAAGCTTCGATAGGGATAACCTTTGTATTGACCGCGTGGAGTCTGTAAATAACTTTTATTGAATATTCCAGCCTTGTAAAAACGATAGGAAGAAAAGTCTTTTGTAGTTAATTCTGTCGATATTATTATTTGGTCAAAAAGATTCCAAGCATCACGATACGCTAAGGTGCCCATTCCTTTTTTGTGCATATTCTCCATTGGATTGTATAGTTGTTTTAAATTCATATTTTCCCTTTCTTTTTTTGTTTTTAATACGTCCTTGATGCTTGGGCTGGTTGGGTCGTCGTTCATATCGCCCATAGTTAGAATTTTTGCATAGGGATCTTCGCTAAACAGGGAATCTATTATCCGCTTGTTTAGTTCTGCAGCTTTTATTCTTTTTGGTCGGCTTCGTTCTTCGCCACCGTAGCGGGAAGGCCAGTGGTTAACAATTATATGTATTTTCTCTCCATCTAGCATGCCGCTTACCAAAAGTTGATCACGTGTATAAACCCGTTTGCTTCTATCGTGATCTTGATAAATAAAAAGTTCGTGCGCTTTATAGTTTGTAGGAGTGAATAATTTTTTCTGATAAAGAAGAGCTACGTCAATTCCACGACGGTCTGGGCTGTCAAAGTGAACAATGCCATAATCTTGCTTTAATAGAGTAGAATCATTCACAAGATCTTCAAGAACGCGACGGTTCTCTACTTCGCAAAGTCCAATGATTGCTGGGGAAGTACCAGTA
>CAJDWD010000175.1_pt2 | contig 13099 bp, 14 predicted proteins | sample 7391451 | NCBI WGS metagenome assembly CAJDWD01 (sample SAMEA7055716, study PRJEB34461) | soil metagenome | biome: terrestrial ecosystem; feature: Peninsula; material: soil | place: Antarctica | collected 2016
GCTCTGTCGTTATTTCGTTCGAAAATTATAGATACATTCTCGTTCAAGGAGGTGGAAAGTGAAATGCCTTTAAAATCCGCTTTAATTGGATATTTTTTATGGTTTCTATCTACCAAAACAGCCGTTTTAAATTGTTTTAATGGGACTTCTAAGAAATGTTTAACGCCATAAATCAATGTGGTTCCTGAGTGAAGCACGTCATCTACTAACAGAAGGGATTTGTTTTTGTATTCATCAGGACTCAATGAAGTGCTTATTTCTTTTATCGGATTCTTTTTATCGATAACTACTTCACACAGTAAAACTTTTATAGGTGAAATTTTTTCCAACTCCACTTTTATTTTTTTGGCAAGAATGAAGCCATTGTTCATTATGCCAGCTATTACAACTTCAGTTTCATCAACATTGGTTTCATATATCTGATATGCAATACGCTTTATTTTATGAGCGATCTCTTTTTTGTCTAGAATAACGGTATTTACTTCTTGCATCTGATGTTTTTTTGAAATTGTTTTATGCTTCGTTTTCTTCATCGGAGGATTCGGTAAAATCATCCAAATCTCTTCTATCTTTTTTCGTGGGTCTGCCTACACCTTTTTTTCTGTAATAGGATTTTGCATATTCCAACAGTTCATTGGTTTCAAAGGCTTCTTTAGGCGTGTTGTCTTTTCTGTAAAGATCAACCAACTTTGCGCCAACACGACTTGGTGGTAGATCCAAAATTTCTAATTGATAGTTTATTTGATCCTTCCGAAGCGTGATAAGATCACCAGGATAAACATTTCTGGAAGGCTTAACTATGTCACCATTCACCCGAACCGATCCTTTCTTGCAAGCTTGAGTGGCTATATTTCGGGTTTTTATATACCGAATACACCATAAATATTTATCAATCCTCATATAATTACCCTAAAAACAACGTTAATGTGGTATGCAAAAATAGGGGAAAATTGTATCTTGCGCCCTCAAAAACCTAATGATGATGAAAATTAAATACGGATTTGCACTTTTAGTTGTGCTCCTTGGTGTAACTGTTTCCTGTAAGAAGGATGATGATTCGCCACCGCCACCTCCACCACCTAGAGATCGTGGTGAGGAAGCTATTCGCGCACAAGCCGAGATTGAAGATTTCTTGGATACGCATTTTTATAATTACGAAGATTTTGCCGCTGATCCAAACAACTTCAAGATTAAGTTTGATACGATTGCTGGTGATAACGCTTCAAAAATAAAATTGCGAGATCAAGTTACATTTAAGATAGTTAAAGATTTAAATGATACTGATGTAGAGTATAAACTATACTTTCTAAAAGTTCGTGAAGGAGGAGGAGACAGACCTCATTTTTCCGACTATACAACGAATACCTATGATGGTAGATTGATGAATTTAGATTTGTTTGATAGTTCTGTGATTCCGGTAAGAATGAACCTTGTTGATTCGAAGACGACTCCAGGAATAATTAGAGGTTTGCAGCAAGCCTTAATTGAATTTAAAGGAGCAGTAGGCGAACCTATTACGAATCCTGACGGTACTTTATCTTTTGAGGATTTTGGAATTGGTGCTGTGTTTATTCCATCTGCTTTGGCATATTTTCAATATCCTCCCGGTAATGGTGATTTAAAGGCCTATGATCAGCTTATTTTCTCTTTTCAGTTGTTTGCTAGAGAAATAGCAGATCACGATGGAGACGGTATTCCTTCATATATGGAAGATCTTAACGGGAATCAATATTTATTTGATGATGATACCGACGGAAACGGAGTTCCAAATTATCTGGACAATGATGATGATGGGGATGGTAGACTTACAAAATTCGAGATTAAAATAATAGATGGTGTTATCACTTTTCCAGATACAAATGGAAACGGTATTCCTGATTACTTAGATCCTACTATTTAAGACATTCAGAAGTTCCATTAAAACATTTAGAAAGCCCCGCTCAAACTGAGCGGGGCTTTATTGTATATTAAATTATCGAAATTGTACGTTACTTCCGTGCAATTACCTTTTTAACTGCATTTACAATTGCAGCCGCGTTTAAACCGTATTTATCCATTAACTGTTCTGGAGTTCCAGATTCCCCGAAAGTATCCTGTGTGGCTATAAATTCTTGCGGAGCAGGATGTTGAGTAGATAATAAACGCGCTACACTTTCTCCAAGACCGCCTAAAAAGTTATGCTCTTCTGCGGTTACAACACAGCCAGTTTTTTTAACGCTTTTGATTATAGCCTCATCATCTAGAGGTTTAATGGTATGAATGTTTATTACATCTGCTGTTATTCCATTTTCATTTAAGGTTTCGGCTGCTTGTAGTGCTTCCCAAACTAAATGTCCTGTTGCAACAATAGTAACGTCTGTTCCTTCCTGAAGTTGAACCGCTTTTCCAATTTGGAAATTTTGATCGGCTGGAGTGAAGTTTGCAACTTTAGGTCTTCCAAATCTAAGATATACAGGTCCTTTAAAATCGGCAATTGCAATAGTTGCTGCTTTTGTTTGGTTGTAATCGCAAGTGTTGATAACTGTCATTCCCGGAAGCATTTTCATCAAACCGATGTCTTCAAGGATTTGGTGGGTTGCGCCATCTTCACCCAAAGTCAAGCCTGCGTGAGAAGCGCAAATTTTAACATTCTTGCCACTATAAGCAACACTTTGCCTAATTTGATCATAAACTCTTCCTGTGGAAAAGTTAGCAAAAGTTCCAGTAAAAGGAATTTTCCCTCCAATGGTCATACCTGCCGCCAACCCAATCATATTTGCTTCAGCAATTCCAACTTGAAAGAAACGCTCTGGATGGTTTTCTTTGAATTCGTCCATTTTTAGAGAACCGGTGAGATCTGCACAAAGTGCAACAACATCCTTATTTTTCTTTCCGAGCTCAGTAAGTCCGTCACCGAAACCTGAACGCGTATCTTTTTTGCCTGTATCTGTGTATTTTTTCATATTCCTCCCCGGCCCCTCCAAAGGAGAGGCTTTCTGGGTTGTGTTTTAAAATTAATTCTTCATTTTTTATATGGTTCCTCCCCTTTGGGGAGGTTAGGAGGGGATTTTAATAATCTCCCAAGGTTACAGGATTTTGTGAAAGCGCGTTTTCCAATTGCTGATCGTTCGGTGCTTTTCCATGCCAATCGTGAGTGTGCATCATGAAATCAACTCCGTTGCCCATTACTGTATGTAGTAATACACAGCTCTCACATTTCCCATTGGAAGTACATTATCTGTTGATCCGTCAATTTGCTGGCCGTTTAAATCTACGCTCACAATTAGATTGTCCACTTTATTTCCCGCCGCATACATAATTGCTTCCCAGTTCTGTCCTTCCTGCAGTTCACCATCTCCACAAAGTGTATAAACTAAATGCTTATCCTTATTGAGTTTTTTGGTCAAGGCTGCACCGATAGAAGCTGAAATTCCTTGGCCCAAGGAACCTGACGCAATGCGTATACCTGGTAAACCTTCATGAGTGGTTGGATGTCCTTGCAAACGTGAATTTAAAAGTCGGAAGGTGTTTAATTCTTCAACCGGGAAATATCCCGCTCTAGCCAAAACACTGTAAAAAACTGGTGAAATATGTCCGTTTGAAAGAAAGAAAAGATCTTCTTCTTTCCCGTCCATTGTGAAATTTTCATTGCGTTCCATTAGCTCATTGTATAGTGCTACGAAAAATTCGGCACAACCTAACGATCCTCCTGGATGCCCGGAATTTACTTTGTGTACTTGTCTTAAAATATCTCTTCGAACTTGAATTACCAAATCCTCAAGTGCTTTGTAATCTGCCATAATCTATGTTAATTTTCAATTTCAAAAGTAACCTTTTCGCTTCGGTGTCCAAAGCTTAAGTATATCCTTTTATTAACGAATTGAATGTTTTGTTAACAGAAAAAAAATGCTTGATGACGGAAGATAGAAGACAGATGTCTCAAATTCATCCATCACTGGTCATCAATCTTCGGTCATCTTTCATTTGGAATTTGGGTTTTGGAATTTTTTTAAAGTTATCTTTGCCCCTCAATAAAAATTGCTGAATGCACTTTAAATTAGAAGCCACAGATAAACAAAGCGGTGCTCGTGCTGCAACTATTACCACGGATCATGGGGTGATTGAAACGCCTATTTTTATGCCTGTTGGTACGGTTGGAACCGTAAAAGGTGTGCATCAACGTGAATTGAGAGAGGATATTAATCCAGATGTTATTCTTGCGAATACTTATCATTTGTATCTAAGACCAAATACACCAATTCTTGAAAAAGCTGGTGGACTTCATAAATTTATGAATTGGGATCGGAATATTTTAACAGATAGCGGCGGATATCAAGTTTATTCCCTTTCTGCAAACCGAAAGATAAAAGAAGAAGGGGTAAAATTCAAGAGCCATATTGACGGAAGTTATCACGTATTCACTCCGGAGAATGTCATGGAATTACAGCGCAGCATAGGCGCAGATATTATCATGGCTTTTGACGAATGCGCTCCGTATCCGTGCGATTACAATTATGCAAAACGATCCATGCATATGACGCATCGCTGGTTGGACCGTTGCATTAAGCATTTAGATAAAACTCCACTAAAATACGATTACAATCAAACATTTTTTCCAATCGTTCAGGGAAGTACCTATAAGGATTTAAGGAAACAATCCGCCGAATATATTGCTTCTGTAGGCGCGGAAGGAAATGCTATTGGCGGACTTTCAGTAGGGGAACCGGCAGATGAAATGTATGAAATGACTGCTATTGTAACAGAAATACTTCCGAAGGAAAAACCACGATATTTAATGGGTGTGGGAACTCCAGTGAACATTCTAGAGAATATAGCTTTAGGAATTGATATGTTTGACTGCGTAATGCCAACAAGAAATGGTAGAAACGGAATGCTTTTTACTTCTGAAGGGATTATCAATATTAAAAACAAAAAGTGGGAAGCAGATCTTTCGGTAATTGACCCAATGGGAATTACTTGGGTAGATACTGATTACAACAAGGCATATCTTCGACATTTATTCACTGTAAATGAAATGTTGGGAAGACAAATAGCCACAATCCACAACCTCGGTTTCTATATGTGGTTGGTTCGTGAAGCTAGGAAACATATATTAATGGGTGATTTTGCCGAATGGAAAAACGGCATGGTAAAAAAGCTAGATCAAAGATTATAGGATGCTCAGCATACTTGATAGATACATACTTCGAAAATATTTGGGCACGTTCACGCTCTTACTATTACTTTTTATCCCTATCGGTATAACGGTGCACCTAGCCGAAAAGATTGATAAAATTCTGGATAATGAAGTTCCTTTAACTGAAGTTTTATTATATCTATATCACTTTACGATCTATTTTGCCAATCTTCTATTTCCGTTATTTCTGTTTTTGTCGGTAATATGGTTCACTTCAAAATTGGCTAATAATACTGAGATTATTGCATTTTTGAGCAGTGGAGTTTCGTATTATAGATTTCTTCGTCCATATATAATTGGAGCGACAATTGTGTGTATTGCGGCACTTATTTTTAGCATGTATTTGGCGCCAAAGGCGAGTAAAGGATTTAATGAGTTTTCATATACCTATCTTAAAAAGGGGAAACAAGATAGAGACCAGAGCAATGTTTATACACAGATAAATGAGAATGATTATATCTATGTAAGCTATTTTAATGTGAAGGAAAAAATAGGAAGTAATTTCACATTGGAGCATTTTGAAGGCAATAAAATGGTCTATAAAATTTCTGCAGGTCAAATTAAATTTATCGAAAAAGATAGCACCTATTCTCTGTTTAATTACACTAAAAGAAAAATAGGAGAAACGGACGATATTTTAGAAACGAAAGGAAAATTAGATACCGTATTTTCCTTTACTATGGAAGATTTAACTCCTGTAACTTACATTGCAGAAACCTTAAATTTTACCGAGCTTAATGATTTTATAAAAAAGGAAAAAGCGCGCGGGTCATCTTATATTAACCGTTATGAGGTGGTACGTTATAAAAGATGGAGTTTACCTGTTTCCGCATATATTCTTACAATAATTGCTGTTGCAGTTTCTTCCGTTAAACGACGAGGCGGCATGGGAGTTAACCTTGCGATAGGCATAAGTGTGGGGATGGTTTATATTTTCTTTGATAAAGTTTTCGGCACAATGGCTGAACAAAGTGACTTTTCTCCATTTATAGCTACCTGGTTTCCTAACTTTGTATTTGGAATATTGGCAATTTATCTTTTAAGAAATGCGAAACGATAAGCTCCTCAATTACCTCCATCTACATTTTATTGTATTTATTTGGGGATTTACAGCAGTTTTAGGTGCGCTAATTTCGTTGGAAGCCATTCCACTGGTTTGGTATCGAATGGGGATTGCCACGCTAATCATTTTTATATTTTTAAAATTCAGAAAGGAAAATCTAAAATTTTCTTTTAAGGCTTTAATGGGTTTTGCTATGGCAGGAATTATCATCGCCCTGCATTGGCTCACGTTTTTTAGCGCTATTAAAGCCTCAAATGTTTCCATAACCCTAGCTGTACTTTCAACAGGTGCTTTTTTCGCGTCGCTCCTAGAGCCACTTATCTATGGAAGAAAAATTATTCTTTATGAGGTTTTGTTTGGATTAGTTGTAGTAGTCGGACTTTATGTTATTTTTGATGTTGAAGGTTCATATACCTTAGGAATAGTACTAGCGCTTATTTCAGCGTTCTTGAGTGCTCTTTTTTCAGTAATCAATGGAAAATTTGTTTTAAAGCATAAAGCCTCAGCAATTTCATTTTATGAATTGATGTTCGGCGTATTAGGAATTACAATTTATTTAGCTTTTTCTGGAAAATTTACTATTGAATTTTTCACAGTTTCCAAGCATGATTGGATATATCTTGTTATTTTGGCATCGGTATGTACCGCATATGCTTTTATAGCGTCAATACATGTAATGAAATGGATAAGCCCTTATACAGTTATGCTCACCATCAATATGGAGCCAGTATATGGAATTATTTTAGCTCTTATAATTTTGGGTGATTCAGAGAATATGAGCCCGCAATTTTATTATGGCGCTGGAATCATTCTACTTACCGTAATTGCCAATGGCATTATAAAAATTACGCAGGAAAGAAAACGTCGAAGATTGACTAACACCTAAAACTAAATTTTATCTTTGTAGACCAACCTCTACAAAAAGCAAGGAATATATTATGGAATATCTTGATTTTGAACTCCCTATAAAAGAATTGCAGGAGCAATTTGAAAAGGCTTGCCTTATTGGCCAAGAAAGTGATGTGGATGTAAGCAGTCCAGCTTTCGCGACACCCAGATCGTCCTTATACAATGGATTACATAAATGCCATTTGTGGTGATTCATTTTTAGAACTTCACGGTGACCGCGGATTTAAGGATGATAAAGCAATGGTTGGTGGTCTAGGAAAAATTGGTGATCAAAGTTATATGTTCGTTGGTCAGCAAAAAGGCTACAACACAAAAACGCGTCAGTTTAGAAACTTTGGAATGGCCAATCCTGAAGGATATAGGAAAGCACTCCGCCTAATGAAATCTGCAGAAAAGTTCAACATGCCAGTTGTATGTTTTGTAGATACACCTGGGGCGTTTCCTGGCTTGGAAGCTGAAGAAAGAGGACAGGGCGAGGCAATCGCAAGAAACATCCTAGAGATGACACGTCTTAAAGTTCCAATCATTGTTGTGATTATTGGTGAAGGAGCAAGTGGAGGTGCTTTAGGAATTGGCGTGGGCGATAAAGTATTGATGCTCGAGAATACTTGGTATTCTGTAATATCACCGGAAAGCTGTTCTTCAATTCTCTGGAGAAGTTGGGAATTTAAAGAGCAAGCAGCCGAAGCTTTGAAGCTTACAGCTACAGATATGAAAAAACTCAGCCTTATAGATGAAATTATAAGAGAACCACTTGGAGGTGCACATAGCAATCGCGAAAAAACTTTTTCAACCGTTTCTGAGGCAATTCAAAAGTACTATGCGACATTAAAAATGTTATCCCCAACCGATTTGGTTAAAAATAGGATGGACAAATATTTAGCAATGGGCGAGTTTAAAGGTTAGATCTAACAATAGCTTATCATACCGTAAATCCGAAGTGAGAGCTTCGGATTTTTTTACGGGTTATCAACAATATTTTGGAGTTTTCAACAGTTAATGGAAAAATTGAAATCTCAAACTAGTTATTCAACCCGCACTTCGCAAGTAATATCGCTTGAAAAAGGCAAGATTCCGCCGCAAGCCCTTGATTTAGAAGAGGTTGTTCTTGGAGCTTTGATGATTGATAAAAAAGGAGTCGATGAGGTAATAGATATCTTGCATCCTGAAGTTTTCTACAAACAGGCGCATCAGCATATATTTGAAGCTATTTACAATCTGTTTGAAAACAGTCAACCGGTGGACTTATTAACCGTTTCTACTCAATTAAAGAAACAAGGGAAATTAGACTTAGCAGGAGGTGAATTTTACTTGATTCAACTCACTCAAAAAGTGTCGTCTTCAGCTCATATTGAGTTCCATGCGCGTATTATTCTTCAGAAATATATCCAAAGAAGTCTGATTAAAATTTCAAACGAAATAATTGAGGAATCCTATAATGAAGGAACTGACGTTTTTGACCTTTTGGATACTGCGGAGGCTAAATTATATGAAGTAACCCAGGGTAACATTAAACGTTCTTCAGAAACTGCACAGAATCTTGTAATACAAGCCAAGAAAAGAATTGAAGAAATTGCCAATAAAGAAGGGCTTTCCGGAGTTCCTTCTGGTTTTACGAAATTAGATCAACTTACTTCAGGTTGGCAGCCTAGTGATTTGATTATTATAGCTGCTCGTCCAGGTATGGGTAAAACAGCATTGACGCTTTCTATGGCTCGAAATATGGCGGTTGAGCACAATATACCTGTAGCGTTTTTCTCTTTGGAAATGTCGTCAGTACAGCTTATAACACGGTTAATTTCTTCAGAAACCCAACTGAGTTCAGAGAAACTGAGAACAGGAAATCTCGAAAAACACGAATGGGAACAGCTGAACGTAAAAGTTAAAGGTCTTGAGAAAGCACCACTCTTTATTGATGATACACCTTCTCTTTCTATTTTCGATTTACGTGCTAAGGCGAGAAGACTTTCTTCCCAACACGGCATAAAACTTATAATTGTTGATTATTTACAATTGATGACTGCCGGAGGAAGCCAAAAGGGAGGAAATCGTGAACAAGAGATTTCTACTATTTCTCGAAACTTAAAAGCTTTGGCAAAGGAATTAAGCATACCTGTAATTGCGCTTTCCCAGCTTTCTCGTGCTGTCGAAACTCGTGGAGGTAGTAAGAGACCATTGCTTTCAGATCTCCGTGAATCTGGAGCTATTGAGCAGGATGCAGATATTGTTTCCTTTATCTATCGTCCGGAATATTATAAAATTGACGAATGGGATGATGAGGAACATACTCCAACCGCTGGCCAAGCCGAACTTATAATTGCCAAACACCGTAACGGTGGTTTGGATGAAATTCGTCTTAAATTCGTTGGCAATCTAGGTAAATTTGAGAATTTGGAAACTTTTGACACTCCTACCGAAATTCATTCACGTATGAACGATGCAGCTAATGATGATACTTTTAGGACTCAAAACCTACCATCGGCGAACGAGGCTTTCGGGAGTTCAATGAATGATGATTTTTCTGATGGAGATGATGGAGATGTGCCTTTTTAATAGGTAAACTGATTATAAATAATTATAAAATAATAAGGGCCAAGATATTTCTTGACCCTTAATTCATTATATAAGTTTATTTTTCAGTTTATCTTAGAACATATATCCTAAACCTACTGAAAATACTGAAGTATGGATATTATTGTTCTTTACTAAGTCTGAAAACCCGTAAGAATACCTTCCTTGTATAAATAGTCCGTTACTAAGCTTATATTCCAAACCAGCTGTTCCTTGAATATCAAACGTTTTAAGACTGTTTGTTTCAATTGTACCAAGATTTCCTGAAGCATGGTCTATCTTTTCATTCACCTTAAAGCCGAATTGTGGTCCTGCAGAAATACTTAAACCTTCTACAATATAAAATTTCGCTAACAATGGTACTTGAATATAGTCTGCAGAATATTTATAGTCCACTTTTTCATCCCCTAAAGGTATGTATCGTTCAAATCCTTGACCAGAATAGAAAACCTCACTTTGTAGGGAGAAACGTTCGTGCAATGGAAGCTCTGCAACTAAACCAGCATAAAAATTTGTTCTACCATCAGGTGAACCCAAATCATCGCTTGTGGTAATGTTTGCGAAATTTACACCTCCACGAACACCAAACTCAAAACCGGTTTTATCTGATTGTGCTGAAGCCGCAGCAATACCAAAAAAGGTCGCAACTATTAAAAATGTCTTTTTCATATCTTTTGTTTTTATTTTATTTAAAGTACAAAACTAAGACGTCGATTTCAATGATACCAAGGCTTTAGATTAACTTTAGCTTTTGAGATTTCCAATGTTTTTCCTAATGTATTTAGGATCAATGAATATGATTTGGGTTTATCTTATCTTTTATTTATTTAACTTTTTCCTGCAAAAAACATCAAAAAATTTTTGACAGTGAATGATTTTATGTCATTTTTTCATAATCTTGTCCTGTAATTACTTGGCTTAAAATTTGTTGCTATCTTTACCTTATGATCAAGAAAATTTCCCTTCTCTTTTTGTTTTTATTCTCAATGCATGCTTCTGCATCCTATATTCTTATTCCAATGGATGCCGAAAGTCAAAAAGAGCATTTAAAAGCTTATGGAATTACTTATTGGGTATTGGAAAAAAACCAAAAGGTAAAATGGTTACTCAACTATAGAGGTGGTTCTTTCCTTATGCCTGATTCACCCGAAACTCAAAGGGAATGTCAGATTCGTGGAGTTTCCTTTGAAGTGATTTCCGATAGTAAAACTGAACAGATTCTTACAGATATTAGTAGTCCATCAAAAAATATGGATGCTGTGGTTTTGGAGAAAGCTCCTAAAATCGCTGTTTATACTCCTAAAGGAAATCTTCCATGGGACGATGCAGTAACTATGGTTTTAACCTATGCTGAGATCCCATATACCAAAATTTACGACGAAGAGGTTTTGGGAGATCAACTGATTTTATATGATTGGTTGCATCTACATCACGAGGATTTTACTGGACAATATGGAAAGTTTTACCGCGCGTATCGTTCAGCTCCTTGGTATATTGAAGAGAAAAAGAATTCAGAAGCTTTAGCTGCGAAATTAGGATTCGATAAAGTATCGGAAGAAAAACTGGCTGTGGCACAGAAAATCCGAGACTATGTAATTGGCGGTGGATTTATGTTCGCTATGTGCAGTGCAACTGATAGTTTTGACATTGCACTGTCTGCCGAAGGAGTTGATATTTGTGAGCCAATGTTTGATGGTGATCCGAGTGAACCTAACTATCAAAGTAAAATAGATTACAGTAAAACTTTCGCGTTTACAGATTTCATTTTGGAAAGAAGCCCAATGGTTTATGAATTCTCAAGTATTGACACCACTGATAAACGCAGAGTTCAGAAGGAAAGTGATTATTTCACATTAATGGATTATTCAGCAAAGTGGGATCCTATCCCAACAATGCTGTGTCAAAATCACACGGCTTTGGTTAAAGGATTTATGGGGCAAACTACGGCTTTTGATAGAGATCAGGTAAAAGCGAGTGTTTTGGTTATGGGAGAGAACAAATCAAATGGTGAAGCAAGATATATTCACGGAATAAAAGGAAAAGGATTTTTTACTTTTTACGGTGGCCATGACCCTGAAGATTATCAACATAGAGTAGGGGATGCTCCAACAGAATTGGCGCTACATCCTAAATCTCCTGGATATCGACTTATTTTGAATAATGTACTCTTCCCAGCAGCTAAGAAGAAAAAGCAGAAAACTTAAAGATGTCAGATGACGGGTGCTGGAGGACGGATGATCGATTTCGTAAGTACGATGTGCCTCGCTACCATTTCAAAGTTTCAAACTCTCAACTCACAGCTACTAAAGTCCTTCATAATAATCCTTCGGTGGTAAGACTGTAATTTCTACACGTCTATTTTGTTGTTTGTTTTCATCGGAATCATTTGGGAATCGAGGTTTACTTTCGCCGTAAGGTTTAATTTCAAAATCATAAAGTGAATTCTCGCCAAAGATTTCTATTAGTTTATTTTTTACTGCAATGCATCTGTTTTCAGAAAGCTCCATATTATACATTTCATCTCCATCGCTGTCTGTATGGCCTTCAATTAGTATCGTTGCTTTATCTATTTTCTGAATGTTTAGTGCCAAAGAATCCAGCGTATTTTTCGCAGTTTCTTTTAAATCGTATTTGGCAACATCAAAAAGAACGTCAGCATCTATAGTTAGTTTTATCACACTGTTAATTGCCCCGATTGCGTCAATATCTGCCCCAGCTGTTATGCTTCTACACAATTCCTTTAAATCGATAATTCGAAGAAAATAAAAGACAATGTCTTTGTCAATGCCTAGGTCGCTTAAATCTATTGCAGATTTACCACCGGCTATTTTTCCTGCATAGATCCAATCAATTCCATTTTCTGAAATTTCAACTTTCGCAGCCTCTCGAGAAGGGCCTACTTCAAAAATATAAAGATCATCTCCTTTCAAATTCATAAAACCATTGTCAGTAAATTCAACCGTTAGCACTCCGCCACAACCTAAAGAAAGAAAGTTTGGTGTTTGGTAGTTTTTGTAGTTTGGCTCGTGAAGACATTGTGTGCTATCTCGGTATTTCTTAATGGGAGGAGGAGAGCCAACTTTAAAACTGACTTATCGGCAAATGAAATTTTTCCTAAGGGAAGGTATATAGACTCATGCCTATCAATCTTATAAAACTTCCCGCTTTCTTGCTGTGCGAAAAGTAAATTTCCCAAAAGTAGAATGACAATAAGGAAGATATAGTTAGCGCGATGCATGAAGGCTATTTTAAACGAAGATAGTAATTCTGTTTTATTTGACGTTTAAGCATAAAAAAACCGCTTCATTTCTGAAGCGGTTTTTAGGCGAAATAATATAGTTAATGTCTTATTTTACTTGATTTACGATTGCGGCAAAAGC
>CAJDWD010000195.1_pt1 | contig 12832 bp, 12 predicted proteins | sample 7391451 | NCBI WGS metagenome assembly CAJDWD01 (sample SAMEA7055716, study PRJEB34461) | soil metagenome | biome: terrestrial ecosystem; feature: Peninsula; material: soil | place: Antarctica | collected 2016
TAGTGTTGGCATTTCTGCTTTATGGTGAGTTCTTCTTTTGCGTTGTCTTTGTTTCGACGTTCTTCTTTTTGGATGTGCCATTTTATATTCTTATTTATAATGTATTATATTCAATGTTTATTGTTTCTTTATTTCAACTTTTTCAGTTCGTCCCAACGAGGATCTGTGGTCTCTGTTGAATCTGTTTCGTCAATATCGTCATCGATATCACCGTTGTCAAACTCATCAACCGGATTATCGTCATCATCACTATCATCCGAAGTGCTAACTGCCTGGTGTTTACGATATTTTTTCGTCATCACTCTGTTGCACTTACCCGGCATGTGTACATGCCTGATAGGTATATTGAGAATAATAAATTCGTACAGAAACCATGCAATGTTTATTGCGCCTTCTTCCTCAGGAATTGTTAAAATCTCATCGGTTTCTTCTAAATAATCCTCGCCAAGCTTAACAATCAAACGATTTTCTGTTGCAATCTCCTGATTCATTTCGTCTAAACACCTGTCGCATGGAATTTGTACAGTTCCTTGTAACAGGAAATTAAATTCGAATGCGTCATTTGCTTTTCTAACAGTAAGTTCTACCTCTACTTTACCTTTCCTAACGGTCTCTTCATCAATTGATTCGAAAAACTTATGGTCTAACTCATACGAGTAAGTATTGATACCTTCAGGAAGGTTTTTTAAATCGATTTTAAACTGACTAAATCTTGCCACAACTATTATTTATAATAAAGCGCCGCAAAGATACTATTTTTTTCTTTACGGGCTTTCATTTTTAATTATTTATTTACAAATAGCAGAGAATGATCTGCTTACTTTTCGGATGACTTTCTGTTTTCTGTGGCAGCTTCTGCAACTATTCCCTGCATTTTATCAAAATTTTCTTCCATGCTTTTCAATAGTTCAAATTGAGCCAATGTACGTTCCAGATTATGCTTACCATTCTTAATCTTATAGTAAGTATCTCCGTTTAAATAATCGGTTAGAAAACGAACTGTTTGCATATATGTAAGCAACTTTGCTCCGAATGCAAGGTTTTCTACTTCAGGATCTGTCAAAAATGACGCAGCATTTTCTAAATATCCTTTGGTATATCCTTCAAATATATCTAAATCGATGGATACATTATCCAAATTGGTATCATCTTCTTCACCTGTATTAGCTCCGGTGCGCATGAAATCGCCAAAGTCCGACAGCACATAACCCGGCATTACGGTATCCAAATCTACTACACACAACACTTCATCGTTTGAGTCAAACAAAATATTGTTCACTTTCGTGTCGCAATGATTGGTTCGTTTAGGTAGTTTACCCTCGCGGTGCATTCTTTCGGGTTTTGTCATCTCTTCTGCGCGGGCTTCAATTTCTTTTATCAAGCTATCTACTTCCAGCAATCGGCCTGCTCTATTACCTCTCACAGCTTCTCTGAACTCTTCCAAACGAAACTCCATGTTGTGAAAATTGGGTATGGTTTCGAATAACTGTCCTCCGGGTAAATCGGCTAACATTTTTTGAAATTCACCAAATGCTAATCCTGCTCTGTAAGCAAGCTCGGGATTGATAGCATCGTAACTCTTACTATCGCTGATAAAATGCATCATTCGCCAATAGTTACCATCTTCGTCTTTATAATAAAGCTCACCGTCATGAGCAGGAATAAAATTAAGCACCTTACGGTCGATATCCGACACGTTTTTATCTTCCAGTTTTTTACGAATGTGTGTTGTTACGCGCAAAATGTTGTTTTGCAACTCTGGAACATTTTTAAAAATGGCGTGATTTATACGTTGCAACACATACTCACTGTCTCCACTTTTCACTCTGAATGAGTCGTTAATATGACCTGCTCCTAATGGCTTAACTTCAATATTATCGTTTTTTTCTATAAACTTAAATACGATTTCTTTCAACTTATCACTGTTTTGCATCGTTGTTGTTGTTTTATGATTTGATGAATTTATTTATTACTTGTAAATATGTGAGTAAAAGAAATTACTCGAAAGTAAGTTCTCCAAAATATTCGGGAACATGAAAATCAGGTTTTGGTATTCCAATTGGGTTCCAACTAATAAAATGAGGTTCAGGGGTTTCGTCACCACATTTATAGAAATTGGCGCCAATGGTTTGTCCGGAGAGTTTTTCATCCGATGAAAAACCTATGGCCTCTTTTGGAATTTCAGCATAAAGCGTCCAATCGCTCAATTGAAGCTCTCCTTCATAGTAATGCTTTATGGTTGTAAACCTTTCGATGGATGACATTATTTTTTGCGTAAATTTTTGCGAAGTTTCTCTGTTTTCATGTTCTGCTGCTAGCAAAACACCAAGCACATTGAACTCAAAATTTCGGTATTCTTTTTCTCCTTTACGCTGAACAAAAAATTCAACACAGCTATCTTCCCACACCGATTCAAAATCTTTTGTGTTGGCTGCACGCAATTGCTCTCCTTCAACCTGATAATAGAGGTAGAGCTTCTTGTTATCGTGAGCAATGTGTACAGTAACCGGCAATAACTTTGGAAAAACATTGGGCCAGTTCACTTTATCAATTTTCAAATGTAAGCCTGCTTCATTGAGAAGCTTTACTTTGTCGAAAATAGTCTCGTAGTTGGAGATATTTTGTGTAGGAATTTTTAGTGCATTCATATTCATTGGTCTAATTGTGTATAGTCGTATATATTCTTCAAAGATATTGTTTTTTCTTCAACGAACAAAAAAAAAGAGACTGCAAACAGTCTCTCTTACAAAAACAAACCAATCTGTTTTATTATTAACGTCCTAAGCTTTTTATGCGTTCATTGAACGCTGTTTCTTTTAAAAGATGCTCGAGGGAAATGTGCATGCGATAACGCCAGTAATGTTCTCCCTCAGCCGGTATATTGATCCGTTCTTCGTGAGGATTATCTCTTCGTAACGATTCATCAATTGACATCCAATCCTGCCACGGTAAAACAGACCACATCGAGTTTGAAGCGAGATGGAGTTGCACAATTTGCTCGCAAATTTCAGGAGTGCACTCTTCCGGAGCATCGCCCCATCTACCCAATATATGGTTGTAATAATACTGTGTATTTTCTTTGTTTTCTAACCACCAGGCTCTTAAAGGAGACATATCGTGTGTGGAAGTAGTGTTAAGCGAAAGATAAGGCAATTGGTTTAAATCTGAAAAAAGAACATTCGATTCTTTTGGCATTCGTTGTATTTCAAGACTTGAAATCTGCAGTTGATTCATCACCCAGTTCACGCAATCGGGCACCATTCCCAAGTCTTCTCCAAACACCATCATCGATGTGGCAGATATTAGCTGGGGCAGTTTTGCCATTGCTTGCTCATACCAAAATTGATTGTGACGTTTATAGAAAAAATCATTGTAAATATGGTTATACTGTTCTTTACCATAATCATCTAAATGAGCATAGGAAGTAGTGCTTTGAGCCGAAATTCGTGGATGAAAACTAGTTTGCTCATATGGATCTCTCACAAACAACACTTCCGAAGACAATTCATACAATCCTTTGCGAAGTGCCCTGCTCTTCTCGTCATCTTTTCCTGCGAAAAGATGGTTTATCTTTTGTTGTGTATCGCAAACAGGTTTTAATTGGAATCGTTGCCACGAGTGTTCATCCAAATAGTTTTCTACTGCTTCGTTTACAAACTCGCCAAAAGCTTCCGTCAACATATTTTCATGAATATAGGGCTTTACCATTCTATCTTCATCAAAAGGAAAGTTCCGATTGTAAAGTTCCTCCTTTGAAAATGGTAATGCAGGTCTGAAGTGACCCATTAGTCCGTCAGTATAGGATAAAGGAATTTCCCAAATTCGGAAAAAACCCAGAATATGATCGATGCGATAAGCATCAAAATAATCTGACATTTTACTGAAACGATTTTTCCACCAAGTAAAACCGTCGCGCTCCATTTCTTCCCAATTGTAAGTGGGAAATCCCCAGTTTTGTCCGTTAACGGAAAAATCATCTGGTGGAGCTCCTGCTTGCATATCCATATTAAACAGATGTGGATCTGTCCAGGCATCTACACTGTCCCGATTGATCCCGATAGGGATATCGCCTTTCAGGGCGATTTCAGTTGACGATCTGCTAAAAACTGGAGGTAGGCGTAGAAGTTAGTTTCATTTTGAACCTGCGGATCGGTTTTAATTAGTTTTTCGAGGACTTCTGGTTGATAAGTGGAATAAATATCCCAATCTTTAAAATAAGCAGTTTTATACCTATCACGCAGATAAGAAAAACAAAGGTAAGGGAAAAGCCATGTTCTGTTTTTTTCGTAGAAACGGATGTACTCTTCTGATTGCATCACTTCTGCTCCTTCTTCGGAAAACAAATCACGCAAAAAGGCATTTTTCAGTATAAAAACCTGTTCATAATCTAATGCTTCAAGTTTATTTAGTTTTTTAGCCTTTGACAGGTATGATTTTAATTTAGTCTTATTCTGAAGCGTAAACTCATTTATAGACAAATAAATAGGATTAAGTGCAAAGATAGAAATGGAGCTATAGGGATAGGAATCCTTCCAGGTTCCGCTGGAATTTGTGTCGTTAATAGGTAAAATCTGCACCATATTTTGATCGGTTTCTGCAGCCCAATCAATCATTTTTTTCAAATCTAAATACTCGCCAATTCCTGAGCTTTTGTTTGTTCTAAGAGAAAAAAGTGGAATGGCAACTCCTTTGCCTTTCCATTGGAAAGAGGAATATTTAAACAACATTCCAGATTCTACATAAAGCTCCTTTTCATTCGAAGAAATACCTGATATCCTTAGAATTCTATTTTCTCCATCTTCCCAATGCACAATGGATAAATCTGATTTGTTTACAATCGCGAATTTATAGAGAGTATCTTCTGTAAAGTCAGCAGCATTTAGCTCCAATTGCCATTCGCCTAAGTGAACAGGTGATAAAGTGAAAGCATTTTGAGAGACCCAATTGCCCAATAGATCACCTTCACCCAAAATGACAAGTTTTTCATTTTTTTTTACATAAGGACAAATAACATTCAAAAGAATGCTTTTGTTGTATCTATATGGAGTAAAATCGCAGAGTTTATGTTTAAAAACCGATTCGGTAAATACCGATGTATAAAGATAAGAAAGTGAAAGTTGATCTTTCCAATGATCGTTTACAACAATCTCAGATTTGTTTTTTATGAATAACAATCTATCCGGTCCTTCTTCTTTTCTTATTTCGTGTCCGTCTTTATACACAAAATAATAATATTCTACAGGTTTAGAACTCGTTGAAGGTAGATTAATTTCACCAAACCACGAAACACCATTTTGAGTAGATAGAACCAAATAGCTTGCTTTATTTTTCTTGTCAGTTTTTAAGAAATTCCCGGCAATACAAAGCTCTTCCCCCCACTCAGTTTTGTAATCTATGTTGAATTTAATAGCAGTCATACAGATAAATTTATAGCTTTCAGTGATATTATTGATTTAACACCTTGTTAATTTTGCAATTAAGAGGTTTCTCAAATCTACACCGTTTATTTGTATAAATATTTATTCTGCGTAATACATTGAATGTTTGCTCATGCAAACGATTGCAAGGGAATAATGAATTTAAAATTACACTTCGACTCCGCTCAGTGAGCAGTTATGAGTTAAGAGTTAAGAGTTAAGAGTTAAGAGTTAAGAGTTTAAAGTTAGAACATTCGTTGTCAACTGTCAACTGTCAATTTACTCCTTACAACTAATCATCACTAAAAAGCTAACAGCTAAATGCTGAATGCAACTTAACAGCTAAACAAATAACAGAATAAGAATCTGAGCTGTAATTACGCGTAAGAACATTGTCAACGGATAAACTGTAGCATAACTAACGGCAGGAATATCATTCCCTGCGGTTGCATTAGCAAACGACAATGCAGGAGGATCAGTCATACTACCCGAAATTAAACCCATCAGAGTGAAATAATTTATTTTGAAGACTGTTCTTCCAATGATACCAACAATCATTATAGGCAGAACGGTAATTATTGCACCGTATCCAATCCAGACATACCCTCCGTTTACAATAGTGTCGATAAAGCCTTTACCGGCCTCTAAACCTACACATGCTAAGAAAAGAGCAATTCCTATTTCACGCAACATAAGATTAGCACTCATTGTGGTATAAGTTATAAGCTTGTAACGTGGGCCGAATTTACTTATGAGAATGGAAACAATCAGCGGTCCACCTGCTAGTCCTAACTTTACAGGTTGTGGAATTCCGGGAATCATAAAAGGGATGCTACCCAACAACACTCCGAGGGCAATACCAATAAAAATTGAAATAAGATTTGGTTCACGTAAGCGTTTCAGCGAATTCCCAAGAAGACCTTCAATGTTCTTCACCGAATTTTCCGAGCCCACGACAGTTAATCTATCTCCCAATTGAAGTTGCAGTTTAGGATCGCCAATCAAATCCAAACCGGCACGGTTTACACGAGTTACGTTTATACCATAAAGATTTCTAAGCTTAAGATTTCCGATTGTTTTGCCATTTATTTCGGGTTTTGTAATAATAATTCTTCGGGAAACAAGTTGAGCATCCAGTTTAGACCATTCACTTTGATCCATTTCAATTTCACTTCCCAAGAGGGCAGAAACGGTTTCAATATTTTGAAGGTTTGATACAACTAACACTTTATCTCCTTTATTTAAAACAGTGTCTGGCTGAGCAATTACCATTTTTCCATCATCGGCATAATGCACACGTGAGATAACAAACTCCCGATCTATAAGACCTTTTATAACAGAAAGAGTTTTACCGAAAACAGCAGGATTTTTAATAATTAGTGAAAACATTTGTGCTTCTGTAAATTTTGAAACATCAAGGTTGTCTAACGCTTTTGTCTCTTTCTCAAAATTAATTTTGAAAATGTAACGAAACAAAATCAACGATAAAATAATACCCACAACTCCCAATGGATAAGCTACAGCATAACCCATCGAGATGGTGGGATCTGATGTACCCGTAGTATCAAAAAATGTTTGCTGGGCGGCTCCCAGACCAGGTGTGTTAGTTACTGCCCCAGATAGAATACCCACCATAGTTGATATGGGCAAATTGGTTATCAAATGAATAACGTAGGTAGTAATGACCCCCAGGAAAACAATGGATGCGGCCAGCATATTCAGAGTGAGCCCTCCTTGTTTGAAGGATGAGAAAAAGCTGGGTCCTACTTGCATCCCAATGGAGTATATAAATAGAATAAGCCCAAACTCCTTCATGAAATGAAGTATATCCGGATCGATGAGCAATCCGAAATGACCAAAAGCGATACCTACAAAAAGTATCCAGGTGATTCCTAATGAAACACCAAATATTTTGATTCTGCCCAAAACAATTCCTATTGAAATTACAAGTGCAAAAACAAACATGGAATGGGCAATTCCCGTTCCGAAAATTAATTCATTTAACCAGTTCATGTGTGAAAACTCTTATTTATAAGAGCATTTATATGTGAATAATATAACCTAAAATACGTTTTGGAAACGTTTTGCAAAAGTAATACAATATAAGCAAATAGAGAAATGTTATTAAGATTGTTTGGAAAACAGGGATTAGGAACAAGAGACAAGAAACTGAGAGTTAGAAATCTAGCAATCAGCATTCAGCATTCAGCTATTAGCGATCAGCATTGTCATTGTCAACTTTCAATTCTCAATTTAATCCTTACCACTTACAACCATCGTCCAGTTATCTTTTTCTTCTAGTTTTTTGAAAACTAACTGGTTCTTTTGGCACTCCAATTTTATAATGGGAACATCTTCCAAATAGAAGCCACTCATCATAAGCACTCCTCCTTTTTCCAATGCTTTTGCATAAGTAGAAATGTCCTGCAGAAGAATATTCCGATTGATGTTTGCCAAAATATAATCGAATTTACCATCGCCGATTACACTTGCATCACCCAGTTTTACTTCCACATTTGCGATATTATTTAACACCATGTTTTCCTTCGCATTTTCATACGCCCATTCATCAATGTCGATTGCTACAATCGGGTATCCTCCCATTTGGGAAGCCAAAATAGCAAGTACAGCAGTTCCACAACCCATATCCAACACAGATTTGTCTTTCAAATCCATTTTTAGTATTTCCTGAAGCATCAACGAAGTGGTTTGGTGATGGCCCGTACCAAATGCCATTTTTGGATCAATTATTATTTCATGTGCAAATTGTTCTGAAACTTGATGAAAAGAACTTCTTACCAAGCATCTATCGGAGATAATTAGGGGAGTGAAGTAGTTCTTTTCCCACTCAGTGTTCCAGTTTTCATCTTTCAGGATTTTAAACTCATAGGTAACTTCTGTGTCTATGAGTAAGTGTTGCAATAAATATTCTAATTTTTCTTCTGAAAAATCTAATTCGGTAATGTATGCATCGAGTCCTCTGTCAGTGGTAATAAAACTTTCGTAATCTATTTCTCCTAATTGAAAAGAGATAATGTCGGTTACAGTTTCATTGCAAGGATTAAGCGTAAGCGAAAGTTGTGTATATTTCATAATTGTAATGTTTCTGCAAAATTAAAACATAATGTTATACTATTAGCAAAATAGTATTTATTTAGTGGTTGTTTTGTTTTTTAGTGGTTGTTTTGTTTAGAAGTGTTACAATCGTGGTTTTTTCTTCTGTTAAAGGGGAATATTAGAATATAAATGGCTACTTTTATTTTTTTAAAGATACAAACTCATGAACAAATATATCATATCCCTATTTATCTTATTACTCATTTCAGGTAATAAAATTTCTGCTCAAGCTCAAGATAAAAATACGAAACAACAAAACGTACAAGAGCTTCTGGAAAAAGGCATTGAACATCATGATGCCCGGGAATTTAAAGAAGCAATAGATAGTTACGAAAAAGCGCTGAAAATTGATCCTGAATCAATGATTATTAATTACGAATTAGCACTTTCTTATCTGGCTATGCGAGATTATAGGAATGCCTCAAAATATAGCTCAAAAGTAATTGACTCGAAAGACAAAGACTTACTAGTGGGTGCATATGGAGTAAAAAGTGAATCGTTAGCCGAAACGGGAAAAGTAGATGAAGCCATAAAACTACTAGAAAATGCGTTATTAAGAAATGGAAACGATTATTATTTACATTTTAATTTAGCCCTCAACTATTTTAAAAAAGGAGATCTAGATAAAACTATTATCCATGTTGATAATGCGCTAAATTTAAATAAATCTCAAAGCGGCGCTTATCTATTATCAGCATACGCACATAAAGACAAACAAATATGGGTGCAAAGCATTTTGTCTTTTCAGATTTTTCTTTTGATGGAACCCGATAGCCATCGATCTAAAAATGCTTTTGAAGAAATGTTGCAAGTAATGCAAATAAAGGAATCTACAGAAAAACCGGTTGAACGATCCTTTATTCAAACTCAATTGCGAAAACAAATCAACAAGAATGATACGAATACATTGGAAGAATCAGGTCCTCCATTGACAATGCTTCATGGTGTTGACAGAGAGCTCATTTTTAAATCCATAGAAAATACCAAAGATTCATTGAATACTCTCTTTAAAGACTCATTAAACAGGGACACACTAGAGAGAGACTCTTTGGAGACAGACGAGTTTATCATGTTTAAAGAAGTGACACGCACTATTTTTACAACACTGAGTAACGAAAATGATGGAATTAAGCCTGGTATTATATGGGCATTTCATGTTCCCATCATTACTAAAATACTACAGTCTAACTATTTTGATATTTATTGCCGTTATATAAGCGTTGCCTATTTCCCAGAATCCTTAAAGTGGTGGGAAGAGAACCAAGAATATGCCGCAAAATTTGTGAGATGGTTCGAAAAAGGCGATGAAAGTGAGTGAAAAATATTAAAAAATAGTATCTTTGCGTTGAAACGCGAAGTATGGAAACAAAGTACAACGAAGAAGACATATTAAAGCAATTGCGCAACCCCGATACTCAACGGCAAAGTTTTGCCCGTGTGGTTGAAGAATATAGTGAACGATTATATTGGCAAATTCGGAAGATGGTATATTCACATGAAGATGCAAATGATATTCTTCAAGATGTGTTTATTAAAGCTTGGTTAAATATCGAAAATTTCAGAGGTGACGCCAAACTTTCTACTTGGTTATACAAAATTGCTATAAATGAAAGTATTACATTTATAAATAGATCTAAAGCAAAATTGAATCTGTCCATAGATGATGATGATTCATTTTTAATTAATCAGCTTGAAGGAGATGAATATTTTGATGCAGACAAAGCGCAGCTTATTCTTCAAAAAGCAGTTGTTAGTCTTCCAGAAAAGCAGCGTCTTGTATTTCAAATGAAATATTTTGATGAAATGAAATACGATGACATGTCCGAAATATTGGGTACTTCAGTGGGAGCGCTTAAGGCATCCTTCCACCATGCAGTTAAAAAAGTAGAGGCTTTTATAAAGCAATCTAATTAAACCTTTCATTTCAAGGTAAGTCTTATTTAAACGTGAAACCATCACCAGCAGACAAGTTAGAAACAAGGATCAAGCAACTATTGCAATATGGAAACAAAAAAAAGAACATTAGAAAATATTGATAAAAAAGTTCCTTTTAAGGTTCCGGAGAATTATTTCTCCCAATTTAATGAATCCTTAATGGCCAAACTCCCTGTTAAAGAGACACGACAAGTGAAAAGAATAACCTTATGGGAAAAATCAAAACCTTGGTTATATATGGCGGCCATGTTTTTAGGACTCTTCTTTACAATACAACTAATAACAAAAGATGCAAGACCTTCTCAAACTGTAAGCAACAATTTGCAAGCTGAGCAGAATTGGAGTGATGTAAAGATCTCAGAAGATGAGTTTTTTGATTATGTGGAAACTCAATTTGTAGATGAAAACTATTACAACTTAGTCTATAATCAAGTTTACTTGAACAGTTTATAATTTTTCCTATGAAAAAAGTAGCAACCTTTTTAGCATTTTCCCTATTTTTAAACGTATTATTAATTAATGCCCAAGATCCTGATAAATCTTTTATGAACTTACAGGAATTTGAGAAAAACAAACAACAATTTATAATTATAGAGGCCGAACTAACTTCAGAAGAAGCAGTTGCATTTTTTCCACTAAATACTGAACTTCAAAAGAAAAAATTGGAACTGCATAGGAAATATCAAGAAGATATGAAGCAAATGAAAGAATCTGGTAATATATCAGACGAAGAGTACAAAAAGCTCATTGATAACAATATCGACCTGAAAATGAAGGAAGCCGAATTAGACAAATCCTATTCAGATAAATTTGACAAACTACTTTCTCCTCAAAAATTATTTAAAGCACAACAGGCTGAGCGTAATTTTATGCAAGAAGAGCTCCGAAAATATAGAGATTCGAAAAATGACAAAATAAGAACAGGACAACGCAGTGAATAAATCCCAGTAATTTATGAACTAAGCAATTATCTTTTTATTTCCTCCATATTTTTATCCGCCTCAAATTAACTATTTACATTATTAGATGTTTTAAATATCTAATATATTGTATTTTTGCAAATTTTAGTTGTTTAAACAACTTTATTGACTTACATTTGTAACAATAAAAAATCAGAAAACTTTCACCTGAATAAAATAAGCAGGTGATTTTTTTATTATATGAAATAATTGTATTTTTATGCAATTAAATTTTACTCAACATCTATGGAACAATTAAACGGTTATATTTCCCAAATTATAGGCCCGGTTGTGGATGTTTATTTCGATATAAATGGAAATAAAAATTCAGAATTACCTGCAATTAATGATGCACTTTCGATAAAGAGGCCTGATGGGAGGATACTCATAGTTGAAGTTCAGCAACATATTGGAGAAAATATAGTTAGAACTGTTGCAATGGACTCTACAGATGGATTGAGTCGGAAAATGCCTGTTGTTGCAACTGGCACACCAATTACCATGCCTGTAGGTGCGCAGTTACGCGGTCGGTTATTAAATGTAATTGGAAATCCCATTGATGGGATGAAAGAATTAGATATGGATGGCTCAATGCCCATTCATCGCGAACCACCCAAATTTGAAGACCTTGCAACGACCACCGAAGTATTATTCACCGGAATAAAAGTGATTGATTTGATTGAGCCTTATTCCAGAGGTGGTAAAATTGGACTATTTGGTGGTGCAGGAGTTGGAAAAACTGTTCTGATTCAGGAATTGATTAACAACATTGCCAAAGGACAAGGCGGTTTTTCTGTATTTGCTGGTGTGGGTGAAAGAACACGTGAAGGAAACGACTTGTTGCGTGAAATGATTGAATCAGGGATTATTGATTATGGCGACGAGTTCAAAAAGAGCATGGAAGCAGGTCATTGGGATTTGACGAAAGTAGATTATGAAGCCGTGAAAAAATCACGAGCTACACTTGTATTTGGTCAGATGAATGAACCACCGGGAGCTCGTTCTTCTGTAGCATTATCAGGTCTTACAGTTGCCGAGTCGTTTCGCGATTTGAATACGCAAGGAAAAACAGACATTCTGTTTTTTATCGATAATATCTTTCGCTTTACTCAAGCTGGTTCGGAAGTTTCTGCCCTTTTAGGCAGAATGCCTTCAGCAGTTGGGTACCAACCTACCCTGGCAACAGAGATGGGTGCATTACAGGAAAGAATTACTTCTACGAAGAAAGGTTCAATTACATCGGTTCAGGCTGTTTATGTGCCGGCTGATGACCTAACAGACCCTGCACCTGCAACTACTTTCTCTCACTTGGATGCAACCACTGTTTTGAGTCGTAAGATATCGGGACTGGGAATTTTTCCTGCAATAGATCCACTGGAGTCATCATCTAATGTTTTAACTCCC
>CAJDWD010000019.1_pt1 | contig 12784 bp, 12 predicted proteins | sample 7391451 | NCBI WGS metagenome assembly CAJDWD01 (sample SAMEA7055716, study PRJEB34461) | soil metagenome | biome: terrestrial ecosystem; feature: Peninsula; material: soil | place: Antarctica | collected 2016
ACCAGATCCAGGACCATCTGAAAAAGATATTCTGTTGGAAATCCGTGACGAACTAAGGAAAAAGTAATTTCTAAACTTTCTCTGCGTTATACCCATATTATTAAATGCCTAACGAGATATTGTCTGATTCGATCGACAAAATTGGTATATTAAGGTAATTAAACAGACAATGCTATGTGGGCTATTTGAGCAATCCAGATGACCGGATATTATTGACCTCTGTAGAAGGAGAAGATAAAATTGCTCAGACCATTTACAATATTATAAAATAGCGTGCTGGTTTAACCAGTAAATTCACCGCTACACCCGAAAATTAACTCTAAACCCTCCCTAGTTATCTGCTAAGGAGGGTTCTTTTTTTTACTTTTTATTCAGAAATATTCGGATAGCATAGCTTAATTTTGCGAAACCACTTTGTGACCTTTGCGAATCCTCTTAGTGGTTAATTATATGAATCTGTCACCCTGAGCGCAGTCGAAGGGCCGATCTAAGAATACAGAATATGAAATTAGCCTTGGTTGGTGCCACCGGAATGGTTGGCGAAGTAATGTTGAAAGTATTGGCGGAACGCAATTTTCCTCTTGACGAATTGCTATTGGTAGCTTCGGAAAGATCTATCGGAAAGGAAATGTCCTTTAAAGGCAAAATCTATAAAGTAATAGGTTTAAAAGAAGCCGTTGCTGCAAAACCTAATATTGCTCTTTTTTCTGCTGGAGGAAGCACCTCTTTGGAGTGGGCGCCAAAATTTGCAGAGGTAGGAACAACGGTAATAGACAATTCATCAGCTTGGCGCATGGATGAAGATATAAAACTGATCGTTCCCGAAATAAATGCACATTTGTTAAATAAGGAGGATAAAATAATAGCTAATCCAAATTGTTCAACCATACAATTGGTGATGGCTTTGGCACCACTTCACAAAAAATATAAAATGAAGCGCGTTGTTGTTTCTACTTATCAATCAGTTTCTGGAACTGGTTTAAAAGCAGTTAAACAGATGGAAAACGAAATGGCCGGTATAAAAGGTGAAATGGCCTATCCTTATCCAATTCATTTGAATGCCCTCCCACATTGTGATGTTTTCGAAGATAACGGTTATACCAAAGAAGAAATGAAACTTGCTCGCGAACCACAAAAAATATTGGACGATCGCACATTTTCAATTACTGCTACGGCCGTTCGTATTCCTACAGCTGGTGGACATAGTGAAGCTGTAAATGTAGAATTTGAAAATGATTTTGTACTTGGCGATGTTCGCAAGTTGCTTCACCAAACCCCTGGAATTATACTTCAGGACAACACTGACACCAATACGTACCCAATGCCAATTTACGCCCATAATAAGGATGAGGTTTTCGTGGGAAGAATCCGTAGAGATGAAACACAGCCCAATACTTTAAATATGTGGATTGTAAGTGATAATCTTCGGAAAGGAGCAGCTACCAACACCATTCAGATTGCGGAATATTTGATAGCTAATGCATTGGTTTAGGTTATTTTTTAAAAATTTGGCACTTAATTATTAAAGTAACCTTTTGTTATTTCGCTTTAAGGAATAATAGCCAACAAAATAAAACACAATTCAGTATTCTGTTTTGTTGAAATGCATCCTGAGTGGTCAATGATTTTATCTTGAGGATAAATAGAATTCGCTATTAGATAAATGTTGCGGGTTGTAATTAACACAAGCCTATTGATAAAATTAAAATTGTTTAAAAAATAATTCCCCCTACCATATTTGAATATAAGAAAGCTTAATAAGTATTATCTGATCTATAATTCTTAAAAGTGTGTGAAATTTAATAAAACTCTTAAATAATTCATAAAATCATTTAGTTAATGCTGTAATATTTTGATTATCTTTAATCATTAACATTAAAATTACAGCCTATGAACTCTACTTTTACTAAAATTTTACGAATGATTTTAGGATTAGGTCTGCTCTTTTTTGGTCTAAGCAAGCTTATTCACTTCAACTTTCTGCCAACTCATATTTATACTGGAGAAGGAGCAATTTTTATTGACTCTTTAAGCGATACAGGTTATATTCTAAAAGTTATAGGAGTTTTAGAAATCTGTATCGGTTTACTACTTATAATTAACAAAGCAGTGCCCTTTGCGTTAATTTTATTAGCCCCCATTTCTGTGAATATTTTATTATTTCACCTGTTCATGGATACCCCTGGACTTGTTATTGCTTTGGTAGTGATATTATTAAACGCAATCTTAATTTATAAACATTGGAAAGCATACAGACCACTATTTCACTAGAAAAAGTATAATTATTAAGCAAAAGGCTCCCTATTTGGGGGCCTTTTCATTATTTTCTTAGAATGTAAAAAACTGTACATTTACAATTCTAAAAAAAAATCACACTTCATGAAGTTTTCAATCATTCCTGCAATTTTAATTCTTACCCTTGTTGGCTGTAAAGAAGAACCTAGAAAAGAAACAATTTCCGTGACCTATCCGCAAACTAAAAAAGTAGATACCGTGGACACCTATTTTGGTGTGGAAGTAAAAGATCCATATCGCTGGCTAGAAGATGATCGCAGCGAGGAAACTGCAGCTTGGGTAACGGAAGAAAATAAGGTAACATTTGATTATTTAAAGAAAATTCCTTTTAGGGAAGAACTAAAAAGCCGTCTGTCCGATCTTTGGAATTACGAAAAAGTAGGGCCACCATTTAAAGAAGGAGACTATACTTATTTTTATAAGAATGACGGACTTCAAAACCAGTATGTTATCTACCAATACAAAACTGGCGAGGATCCATCAACTGCTAAGGTATTTCTAGACCCAAATACCTTTACCAAGGATGGAACCATTTCTTTAGGAGAAACCAGTTTTTCTAAAGATGGCAGTAAATTAGCTTATAGTATTTCCGAAGGAGGAAGTGACTGGCGAAAAGTACTGGTTATGAATACCGAAACTAAGGAATTGGTAGGAGATACGCTAAAAGACATTAAGTTCAGTGGACTTTCTTGGAAGGCTGAAGATGGTTTCTACTATTCAAGTTATGACAAACCGAAAGGTAGCGAGCTTTCGGCTAAAACTGATCAACATAAAGTATATTACCATAAAATGGGAACGCCACAAAGCACAGATAAACTGATATTTGGTGCAACACCCGATGAGAAGCACCGCTATATTGGAGCTTCGGTAACTGAAGATAATAAATACTTGGTAATAAGTGCCAGTAACTCCACCTCTGGAAACAAGCTTTTTATAAAAGATATTTCTAAGCCCGAATCTAAATTTATTACAATTTTAGACAATACAGATACCGATACTTTTATTCTTGAGAATGTTGGTTCCGACCTTTATATAGTTACAAATATGAATGCGCCTAACAAAAAGATTGTCAAGGTAGATGCTGAAAATCCAATTCCTGGTAAGTGGAAGGATTTTATTCCTGAAACAGAAAACGTACTCTCGCCTAGTACTGGAGGGGGTAATATTTTTGCCAATTATATGGTAGATGCAGTTTCGAAAGTTTTACAATATGATTATGACGGAAAATTAATTCGCGAGATTAAACTTCCTGGAGTAGGATCTGCTGGTGGTTTTGGCACTAAAAAAGAAGAAAAAGAATTGTACTACTCCTTTACTAATTATGTAACGCCAGGAAGTATTTACAAATATGACATTGCCAGTGGTAATTCAGAATTATTTATCAAGCCAGAAATAGATTTCAATCCAGAAAATTACGAAAGCCATCAAGTTTTCTATAATTCAAAGGACGGAACAAAAATTCCGATGATAATCACTCATAAAAAAGGATTAAAAATGGACGGTAAGAATCCAACTATCCTTTATGGATACGGCGGGTTCAACATTAGTTTAACTCCAAGTTTCAGTATTGCCAATGCAGTATGGATGGAGCAAGGCGGTGTTTATGCAGTTCCAAACCTACGTGGTGGAGGTGAATATGGAAAGAAATGGCACGATGCAGGTACAAAAATGGATAAGCAAAATGTGTTCGATGATTTTATTGCCGCTGCTGAGTATTTAATCAATAACAAATTTACCTCAAGTGATTTCCTTGCTGTACGCGGAGGATCTAATGGTGGATTGTTGGTTGGAGCTACGATGACGCAAAGACCAGATTTAATGAAAGTGGCACTTCCTGCAGTGGGTGTTTTAGATATGCTTCGCTATCATACTTTTACTGCTGGTGCGGGATGGGCTTATGATTTTGGTACTTCAGAAGATAATGCTGAGATGTTCGAATACATAAAAGGATATTCTCCTTTACACAATGTAAAAGAAGGAGTGGAATATCCAGCGACTTTAATAACTACAGGAGATCACGATGACAGAGTAGTACCAGCACACAGTTTTAAATTTGCTGCTGAGTTACAGGCTAAACAAACCGGCAATAATCCTGTTTTAATTAGAATTGAAACTGATGCGGGTCATGGGGCAGGAACTCCAGTAAGCAAGACTATTGAGCAATATGCTGATATTTTCGGATTTACCTTATTTAATATGGGATTTGAGAAATTACCAGCAAATATGTCGAAAGACGTTAAATAATTAGAAAGCCCCGCTATTTTTAGCGGGGCTTTTATTTTAATCCAACTTATCTGTAAGTTTTTTAAACGTTTTTCTTGGGTCTTTATGCTCATAAAGAATCCCGTAAACCGCATTTATTATCGGGGTTTTAGCTTTTTTCTTTCCTCTCTGTTGATTTAGTAAATAAGCACTTTTTGTAGCGTAATAACCTTCTGCAATCATACTCATTTCCAATTGGGCACTTTTAACGGTGTAGCCTTTTCCAATCATAGTTCCGAAGGTTCGGTTTCTACTAAAAATGGAGTACCCAGTAACCAAAAGATCTCCCAAATAAGCCGAATCATTTATGTCACGCTTCATTTTGTGAACTTTTTTCACATACTTTTTCATCTCTCGGATAGCATTACTCATCAGCACACTTTGAAAGTTATCTCCATAGCCAAGTCCGTGTGCGATTCCTGCGGCAACGGCATATATGTTTTTGAGAACAGCGGCATATTCTATTCCCAGAACGTCGTCACTTGTTGTGCATTTAATATAATCACTACTGAGTATATCAGCTACAATTTTGGCCTTTTCATTATCGGCACTAGCTATGGTAAGGTATGAAAGTCTTTCTAGCGCCACTTCCTCGGCGTGGCAGGGGCCTGAAATAACTCCAATATTATTAAATGGAACTTTGTGATGCGTATTGAAATGATCGCCCACAATTAAACTTGTCTCTGGAACAATCCCTTTTATGGCCGATAAAACAACTTTATTTTCTAAGGAGACTGTCACTTTTTCAAGTTCGTGGTAGAGAAAAGCTGATGGAATTACGAAGATTAGATAATCGGCGTTAGCAACGGTTTCATTTATATCATTACTTAGTTTCAACTGATTTAAATTGAACTCTACAGAACTTAAATAATTCGGATTGTGCCGGTGCTGTTTTATAAAATCTAAAGATTCCTGGCTGCGCATATACCAACCTACTTCTTCTAAATTTTCACAAAGCATTTTTACAATTGCCGTGGCCCAGCTTCCGCCGCCAAAGACTGCAAATTTTGGTTTTTCTGTCATCTACTTCTTTTTGAAATTTAATTTTTCCAGAAATGCTTATGCAAATTTTCCCACTAAGAAATATAGTACTATTTCAAATATACTTTGGTTAATCTTAAATCTGTTGTTTTTTGCTTCCTGAAAAGAGAAATTAAATTATTATTCCAAAAGTACGCAAATACTTCTAAAAATTTAACAGGAGCTTAAGAATGGCTAGACAATGTTTGCAAGTTTTCTGGCGTTATTGCCTCTGATTGTTGAGATGAAGCTTCAATTCAATAAGAATGAAGTTTCAATAATTTTTGGTTAGTTATTTAGTTGAAGCCGCTCCCCAAGTTTTAGTTTGGTGGGGCGGTTTTCTATTTATAAAAATTCATCTCATCCAAATATTTCCAAACTTCAGGCGAAAGCATTGGTCGGATATTTTTTCCAGATTTAATAGCTTTTCGGATAAATGTTGAGGAAAGTTCAATGATTGGAGCATTGACCAATTTTATCTTTTTGTGATTGTAGAATTGTGTTTCCACAGTTCCTTCAGAGATTCGGGGATAAATGTAAATTGAATATCGATCTAAGATTATTTCGAAATTTTTCCACTTATGAAGACTCTTCAAATTGTCCTCGCCCATTATTAAACAGAAATTCTTCTCCGGATATTTTTCCTCTAAATGAGTTAAAGTATTTACCGTATAATTGGGTTGTGGTAAATTAAATTCAACATTACTAACTTCCAGTTTGGGATAATCTTCTACAGCAAGCTCCACCATCGCAAGTCTATGATGATCTTCTAAAAGCGTTTTCTTTTTTTTAAGTGGATTATGAGGTGTAACAATAAACCAAATTTCATCTAAATCGCTGAACTCCGCCATATAGTTGGCAATAATCAAATGCCCAATATGAATGGGATTGAAAGTGCCGAAGTAGAGTCCTGTTTTTTTCATTGTTTTTTGTTCGCCTGTAGATACGCACTGCTGTGCGTATCTACATTTATTTTTCTATAAAACCTTCCACCAAATCCTTTGCTTCATTTAAAGCAGTTTCTAAATTGTAGTTTTTTATGATATGATCAAACTGAGGTGCCGTAGCTAATTCTACCGAAGCTTTTGCAATACGCATATTGATGCGTTCATCACTTTCGGTTTCGCGTTTTTTAAGGCGGATTTTCAGTTCATCAATACTCGGCGGTTTTACAAATACAGCTAAGGTTTTTTCTGGATACTTCTTCTTTATACGAAGACCACCAACAACATCAATATCGAAAATTACGTTCTTTCCGTTGCTCCAAATACGTTCTACTTCGGATTTTAAAGTGCCATAGAAATTATCTCTGTACACTTCTTCCCATTCTAGAAAATCACCGTTTTTTATATGTTGCTTAAACTCTTTTAATGAAATGAAGTAATAGTTTTCGCCGTGTTTTTCGTCACCGCGTGCTTCTCGAGACGTACAGGAAACAGAAAACTCCAGATTGAGATTTTCTTGTTTCAGTAAGTATTGTACTATAGTTGTTTTACCACTTCCCGAAGGTGCCGAAAATACTATTAATTTTCCTCCTTCCATCTAAAGCACGTTTAAAGCTTGCTCCTTAATTTTTTCTAGCTCATCCTTCATTTGTACAACCACTTGCTGCATTGGCGCGTAATTGGCCTTGCTGCCGATAGTGTTGATTTCGCGACCAATTTCTTGGGTTATAAATCCTAGTTTTTTTCCGTTGGAATCATGAGAACTTAGAGCCTGTTCAAAGTAATCCAAATGGTTTTTAAGTCGAACTTTTTCTTCAGTAATATCATACTTTTCTAGGTAATAGATCAATTCCTGTTCAAATCGGTTTTCATCTACTTTTTCCTTTAAATCTGCCACAGCTTTGCGAAGGCGCTCTTTAACTCCGTCAATACGTTCTGGATCCAGTGCAATAACTTCCTCTAGCAATTTTGAAATGGTTTTGGTACGCTCCAGAAAATCATTTTCCAAAACCGAACCTTCATCAGTTCTGTATTCATTAATAGCTTCAAGAGCTTTTTCAATTCCTTTTAAAATGATGTCGTATTCTTTTTCGTCAATTTCTTCACGCTCTGTTTTCAAGGCATCGGGCATTCTAACTGCCATTTTTAAAAGCTCAACGGGATCACCATTAACAACATTTGCCAATTGCTTGATATATTGCTTTACCGCACTTTCATTAAGTTTTGTAGTGACGTCTTCACCGGTAACTTCAATATATAGCGAAAAATCTATTTTTCCTCTTTGAAGGGATTTTGCAAGTAGGTCCCGGATTTCAAGTTCCTTTTCGCGATAAGAGGATGGCACGCGCGTGTTGAGATCTAGGCCTTTACTGTTGAGTGATTTTATTTCAATGCTAATCGTTTTGGAAGGCAGTTGAACAACTTCTTTGCCGTATCCGGTCATGGATTGGATCATATTCCTGATTTTGTGAACGCAAAGGTAAGAAAATAGTCTTTAGTGGATGGTGGGTAATGATTAGTATAAAGCCCTCGATTCTCCTCTATATAAAGAAGGTTATTTAGAATTTAAAAACTCTAAACTTCGTGCTTCACTATAATACAATTCGTTTGTTTTATGAAAACCTACGTGGCCACCGTATTTAGAAATTTCTAGATGAAGATTTTTCATTTTTGAAGCTAATTCAGCTGGGTAACATTCCGCAGAAAGGAAACTGTCATTTTCAGCGTTCAGAATATAAATAGGAATTTGAATATTCGGAAGAAATTGCAGGCTGCTATTCTTTTCATAATAATCATAAGCATCCTTAAAACCGTGGGCCGGCGCAGTATAAACATTATCAAATTCTAATAGCGAAGTGATTTTGTTATAATCTGAAGTTGTCATTTTTTCAGGAAAATCCTTCATTTTTTCCTTGTATTTTTTCCGAAGGTTTATCAGAAATGAACTTCGATAAACCCAATTTTCAAATAGGCTCAGAGATTCCAAAGAACCCTTTAAACTTAACGGAGTTGAAATTGAAACTGCCTTTTTTATTTGCTTCGGAAAAGTTTCTCGTTCACCTAAATATTTCAAAAGTAAATTTCCACCTAAGCTGAAACCTACCAATGCAATTTCGTTGAATTTATCTTTTTCAAGAATCATATTGACTACGGCTTCCAAATCATCCGTTTTTCCTGCATTGTAAGATTGAAATGAAAGATTTGCTTCCCCGCTGCAGCCTCTAAAATTAACCGCGGCAATATTCCACCCTGCTTTATTTAAAACTTTTGCTTGACCTTTAATATATGTTCTTTGGGCATTTCCTTCCAAGCCATGCAGTAGGATTGCAACTTTAGGAGAAGGCTTTTCAGTAAAAGACCAATCGATATCTAGAAAATCACCATCGGGCAGATGAACTCGTTCTCGTTGTTGAACTAAATCAGGTGTGGGCCTAAATTTAGCAGAGTAAATTGTAGAAATATGAGCGTTTCTAAATATTAGAGAAGGTTCATATTTACTGGATATTAGAGGCATAATTTAATAATTAATGAAATAAGATGTATCTCGAAATAATAGCATTTGTGGTATCCTGAGAAAACATTTAACACAAACTAAACAATTTTACTATGCTTGCATAGCAAAAGTACTTTAAGTTTGTATAAAAAGATTAATAATGTACACAAAACAATTTGAAATACGCTGGAGTGATGTAGATGCCAATCGACACTTACGTAATAGCGCTTATATAGATTATATGAGTCACACCCGAATGAGCTTTATGATGGAAAACGGCTTGGACCAGCGACATTTAGGTCAGTTCAATTTAGGGCCTGTCGCGTTTTATGAGCATATGTATTATTTCCGTGAGGTTTTTCCAGGAAAACCTGTTCGAGTTTCTCTTCAACTAAAAGGAATTTCTGAAGATGGAATGTATTTTCAGTTTCTTCATAATTTTTATGATGAAAAAGGAAAAAATTTCGCCCGTTGTGAAATGATGGGTGGATGGATTGATTTAAAAGAACGTAAATTAACAGGTCTGCCAAAGAAACTAATTGGAAATTTTGATGCTCTTGATAAAACAGACGATTTTAAAATACTCACAAAAGAAGATACACGCAAATACAGCCAACGTCCACAAGATTTAGAGTAAAATTAAACTTGTTCGGGAAGTTTGACTTTTCTTGGTTTTCGAGTAGAAAGAAAAACACCCATAAAAATCATACAGGCAGCACCCACGCGAAGTGCGTTTAGAGAATCTGCTCCCATTAAAATTGCGAAAATTGTTGCTACCAAGGGTTGTAAATAAATGAAAACCCCTACAGTGGAAGGGCTCAATTGTTTTAGAGCGAAAATGTTGAATAAGTAGGTTAAGAATGTGGTGGCAACAATCACGAATATCATCGCTCCTATTTCTGAATAACCAAGTTGCATCCATTCTACCTGAATAAGTTCAGAATATCCAATTGGTAAATTAATGCAAAAAGCGATTAGAAAGAAAAATTTCAATAAAGTGACAGCCTTGTATTTAGCAACCATGGGCTTTACTAGAATTAAATAGAAAGAGTAAGAGATTGCGTTAATAACGAATAATAGATTTCCTAATGGAATATTAGGTGCATTGCTTTGAGTTTTTTCTTGAAATAGAATAAGTACTAAAGCTCCTGAGAGACCGAAAACAATTCCTAGTGATTTTATCCACGTAATTCTTTCCCGCAAAATTAAAGCCGTTAGTAGTAAAAGTAAAACAGGAGTTATTGTCATAGAAACCGCACTGTTTATTGGTGTCGAAAGGCTTAATCCTTTAAAGAACATCAACATATTCAGCACCATTCCAAAAATTGCACAGGCAAAGATTCGCCACCAATCCTGACGCTCAATTTTTTCTGATTTTGTAAATAGGCTTAGAATCCAAAAAAGTAGTGCTGCTCCACCAACACGAACTACTATAAATCCAAAAGGTTGGATTACGTGTGGCATCAATCCCTTGGCTATGGTGTGGTTAATGCCATAAATAGTTTCAGTTGCCGTTGCGGCAAGTATGGCTATCAACCTTTTATCCATTAGTTAGAATGAATAGATTTTTTGGCTGCTGCAACTGTTTTCGCGCTACTTCCTATAAAGATTTTATCATTGTTTACTATAACGGGACGTTTCAGAAAGGTATAATGTTCCAGTAGAAGGTTTTTGTAATCCTCTTCTAAAAGATTTTCGTTCTTTAAATTTCGCTCTTGGAAAAGTTTTGCTCTTCTGCTGAAAAGGTCTTCATAACTGTCGGTAAGATTGAAAAGTTCATCTAGTTCTTCTTCTGTAATACCTTGAACTTTGATGTCTTGTTTAATGAACGAAGAAGGAATTTCAATTTCTTTCATTACTCTTTTGCAAGTATCGCAACTTGATAGAAAATATACTTTTTGCATTCCCCAAAATTAGTCAATACTTAAGAAAGGTTCGGCTTCTTTAATCGCAATTTTTAACTCTATTGGACCATCGGCATAACTGGCAATATCATATTGGTTATAAATGAATATCAAGGTATCCTGCGTAAAACCTGCACTTTCTGGTAAAAAGAATTTTTCATCTTCAAACCAATAACCGGTAGCGTTTATAGATTCTCCTTTAGGAATTCTTTGTTGTTCACGGAACTTCTGTTCTGCAAAATCTATCAATTCTTTTTTATCTCTAAAAAGTTCCTTTCTTGAAAGCACATCGCCCGTTTTTGGATCAATGTTTAAAAAAGAAGTAGTACCATAACCATGCGCACCGCCAGTGTACAGATATTGGATTAGTTCAAAACAAATGTGCTTTGGGTTGGAATAAATCTCATTCACGGAAATTTCAGCAAAATACTCTCCTGCCATATCTGGAAATTGGGCTTTGTCCCTATTGTAAGATTCCACAAACTCAATCGCCGCTTCCTTGATGGTTTTGGCCGTTGGAATGCTGTCTTCTCCCATCAACAAAGACGTGAGAATAAAATCGGTAAGTTTTTTATTTATTTTTTCGGAAATTTTTTCATTGCCAAAAACCTCAACATAATTTATGGTTATTTCAGGACAATTGCTGTTTTCGCAAATGGGAAGTTCTTTTTCAGTAAAGCTTTGAGAAGAAATCTCTATGCTTTTGTCCTCAATACAACTCACAAAAACAGTTGAAATAATCGCCAAGAGCGTAATTTTGTTATTCATAAATTAAAAATAAATAGATGGTTACTTGTCACAAACGAAACTAGGACATTTGCATTTTCAAAAGTAATGACTTTAAAATCAGCTATTGTGAAAGTTATATTAAATGATATAATATAATTTGAAGATTGTTAATTGTAACTTTGAAATGCCCTTCAATAAATATATAATGAGGTATTCCATCTTCTCTAAAAATATCATATCTATATGAAATTCAACACTAAAACCATTCACGGTGGCCAGCATAATTTAGATCCAGCCTATGGATCGGTAATGCCACCAATCTATCAAACTACAACCTTTTCACAAACAACGCCTGGCGGACATAAAGGTTTTGAATATTCAAGAAGTGGAAATCCTACTCGTGCCGCTCTTGAGCGAGCCTTCGCTAGTATTGAAAACGGAGAATTCGGACTTGCTTTTGCCAGCGGTCTTGCGGCGATTGATGCTGTCCTGAAACTTTTAAAACAAGGAGATGAGGTAATTTCAACAAATGATCTTTATGGAGGAACATACCGTTTGTTTACTAAGATTTTTGAAGGCTTTGGTATAAAATTCAACTTTATAGGAATGGAAAACGCTGATAAAATTGAAGAGTATGTAAATGATAATACCAGACTTATCTGGGTTGAAACACCAACCAACCCTATGATGAATATTATCGATATTAAAAAAGTTGCTGCTATTGCCAAGAAGCATAAAGTGTTGTTGGCGGTTGATAATACATTCGCAACTCCTTATCTACAACAGCCATTGGACATGGGCGCTGACATAGTTATGCATAGCGCAACAAAATATCTAGGTGGTCATAGTGATGTTGTTATGGGTGCTTTGATTGTAAATGATAAGGATCTTGCTGAAAGATTGTATTTTATTCAAAATGCGAGTGGTGCCGTTTGTGGTCCCCAGGATAGTTTTCTTGTTTTGCGCGGCTTGAAAACACTTCATATACGTATGCAACGCCATTGTGAAAACGGAAAAGCCGTAGCTGAATATTTAGCGAAACATCCTAAAATTGAAAAAGTATATTGGCCTGGTTTTGAAAACCATCCAAATCACAAAATAGCCAAAGAGCAGATGAAGGATTTCGGAGGGATGAT
>CAJDWD010000078.1_pt1 | contig 12749 bp, 10 predicted proteins | sample 7391451 | NCBI WGS metagenome assembly CAJDWD01 (sample SAMEA7055716, study PRJEB34461) | soil metagenome | biome: terrestrial ecosystem; feature: Peninsula; material: soil | place: Antarctica | collected 2016
TGTTAAATGATGGTTAAAAGGATTTTTAAAACGTTAATCTTTTCGGCGTGTCTCTTAAATGGCTACTTTTGCGCAAAATAGAAAAATTTATGCTTTCAGTTTCCAATCTATCGGTACAATTCGGTAAAAGAATACTTTTTGATGAGGTGAGCACGCAGTTCACAACAGGGAATATTTACGGAATTATTGGTGCCAATGGCGCCGGGAAATCTACTCTTTTGAAAATCATTTCAGGAAAACAAGATCCTACATCGGGTCATGTGCATTTGGAAAAGGGTAAACGAATGTCTGTCCTTGAGCAAAACCATAACGCTTACGATGAATATACAGTTCTTGAAACCATTATGCGTGGTAATAAGGAAATGTTTGCCGTCAAAACCCAGATAGACAAACTCTATGAGGATTACACCGATGAAAATGCTGAAAAAATTGGAGAACTTCAAATAATTTTTGAAGAAATGAATGGGTGGAATGCCGAGAGCGATGCTGCTGCTATGCTTTCGAACCTTGGTATTGATGAAAGTCTTCATTATACATTAATGAAAGATATAGATGGTAAGCAAAAGGTTCGCGTGCTTTTGGCACAAGCACTTTTTGGAAACCCTGATGTGCTGATTATGGATGAGCCTACCAACGATTTGGATTATGAAACCATCACTTGGCTTGAAAACTTTTTAGCAAATTATGATAAATGTGTGATTGTAGTTTCTCACGACCGTCACTTTTTAGATTCAGTTTGTACTCATATAAGTGATATCGACTTTGGAAAAATAAATCATTATAGCGGAAACTATACTTTCTGGTATGAAAGTAGCCAATTAGCTGCTCGTCAACGTGCACAACAAAACAAAAAAGCTGAAGAAAAGAAGAAAGAACTTCAGGACTTCATTATGCGTTTTAGCGCCAACGTTGCAAAAAGTAAACAGGCTACTTCGAGAAAGAAAATGATTGAAAAACTGAATATTGAAGAAATTAAGCCTTCAAGCAGACGTTATCCAGCAATTATTTTTGAACGTGAACGTGAAGCTGGGGATCAGATTTTGAATGTAGAAAATCTTTCTGCTTCAATTGATGGGGAAGTGCTTTTCAAGAATGTAGATGTCAATTTGGCAAAAGGTGATAAAGTGGTAATTTATTCGAGAGATTCTCGCGCTGCTACTATGTTTTATGAAATTTTGAACAACCATGTTAAACCTGATAGTGGTTCAGTTCAATGGGGAATAACTACCAATCAAAGTTACCTTCCTTTGGACAACGAAGAGTTTTTCGAAAATAATTTGTCTTTGGTAGATTGGTTACGTCAATATGCCAAAACCGAAGAAGAACGTGAGGAAGTTTATCTTCGTGGATTTTTAGGGAAAATGCTTTTCAGTGGGGAAGACGCCTTAAAGAAAAGTAATGTGCTTTCTGGAGGTGAAAAAGTTCGTTGTATGTTAAGCCGAATGATGATGATGCGTGCAAACGTGTTGATGTTGGATGAACCTACAAACCACTTAGACTTGGAATCTATTACAGCATTTAACAACTCCCTTAAAAACTTTAAAGGAACTGTTTTACTCACGACTCATGACCACGAATTTGCCAGAACTGTTGGAACACGTATTATCGAACTTACTCCAAACGGAGCGATAGATCGATATATGAACTTTGACGAATATATGGACGATAAGAAAATAAAGGAACTACGTGATAAAATGTATTCGGTAGAAGCCTAAATCTTTGAACTGAAGAGCACTTGATTTGATAGGTATTGGTTTAAAAAATAATAGGCGATCTAATTAAAGGTCGCCTATTATTTTAAGAGTTGAGAAGTGTATGAGTTTAAAAGTTTAGTGGTTTAAAAGTTTATCAACCATAGATTCTTCCAGTTTTAAACCTGAACCTTTTGAAATTTAGTTCTTAAAATTTATTTTTGGCTACTGGCTACTGGCTACTGGCTACTGGCTACTGGCTACTGGCTACTGGCTACTGGCTACTGGCTACTGGCTACTGGCTACTGGCTACTGGCTACTGGCTACTGGCTACTGGCTACTGGCTACTGGCTACTGGCTACTGGCAAATTCACTCCCCAATTTCCTCTAAAAATTGATCAATGGTAGCTTGGGCTTTTTCAACTTCATCTTTTCTAATAAATATCATTGTCTGATTGGCGATGCTCATCGTAAAACCAGCTCTTAAGCTGCTATCGTGATCATTTCTTTCAATGGGACTAATGCCTATTTCGTTTAAATGAGCCACTAAGCCTTTCGCAATTAAGGTTGGGCCTGTGTAAATTCTAACTGTTTCAGACATTTTTATTCTTTAGTTTCTTCTATAAAAGCATCTGCGATTGGTTGTGCTATTGCCAATTCATCCATACGGACAAATATGCGCACTTGATCGTCAAATTTATTTCCGGCGCCAAACATTACACCACTCTGTTGGTCGTCTCGAAGTATTGGGGTGATACCTGCATCTTCTAATCTTCCCACGAGGGCTTCGGCCATAATATCTGATCCGGTATATATGCGAACTGTTTCTTCTAAGTTATCTGACATGATTTATTTATGTATTTATTCGATTACTAAAATACTAACTTATTTTCGACTTCGGGGGTTGGGGCTCTGTGAAAGATATCATAAAAATATAGGATGCTTTTATTCATTCGTGTCGAAATATTTTTTAATTGATTAAGAAAGTTTCTACTGATTCACTGTCAGTTTTCTATCTCTAAAAAAAAAGAACCACCCTCGGATTGAGGATGGTTCTCTGAAATTTAATACTAAAAGAATTGAAACTTATTTTACTTCTTTAGAATTCTATAAGTTTTTTCATTTCCATCAATTGATACTTTCATTAAGTAAGTACCAGTTTGCAAACTTTCCAAATTAATAGTTGGAGTAGTTGCGTTTGGTGAAAGCGTCATAACTTCTTGCCCCAACAAATTGAAAATATTTACAGTTTGAATTTCGTTAACTGCTCTTAAAACCAAATTGTTTTCTACAGGGTTTGGATAATAAGTAAAACTTTCAAAAGCTTGATCTTCTACACTAAGCGGCGAACAAAACACACTTGCTTCCCAACCTGGGTAAGGAAATGCATAGTCGCTCATAAAAACAAACGTTAGGGCTCCACTTGAATGAGATGAAGTAAATGGTCCAGGAATAGTATTTCCGTAATAACCACCAGCTGGAAAATTAGCAGTTGGAGGATTTCCGCTATCTATTATTGGGTAAGATGCGTCAGGTCCGTTGTGAACATAAAGCGCATCCCAACCATATTCTACGTCGAAAGTGGTGAAAGTTACTGTAACTTTCTCATTAGAGGTTGAAGGAGAAATGATAGTGGTAATAAACTCATCATTTCCATAATCACCTTGAGATCCTCCAGTGTCAAAGAACAAATCTCCACAAGATAGTCCAAGATCTGCAGTTTTGAAAGATGTTGGTCCAGCTAAATAGCTCATTCCGTCAGATCCACAATCTGATTTTACGTAGAAATCATAAATTGTAAGTTCTGTTAAACCTGTTACTACTACAGAAGTTGTTCCTGCTGTTGTTGTACCTGTTGCTACAGGAGTAGCGGTTACAGGATCTGCGCCTGTTTCAAAAATATACCAAACATAACCATTGGTTGCGCTCGCTTGTGCGTTCCATGAAAGTTCAACAGAATCTTCTGTCATATGGTTAGCAACTAGGTTTACTGGCTGCATGCACGTTGGTGCTTCGCCTATAAGAACATCATCCACATCTATACCTCTTCCGAAGTTAGATTTTCCTTCAAAAGCAATATAGTATTCGCTACTTGGTTCAGGAAGATCTAAGATAACTTGGGTCCATACTATTGTTTCGGCTGTGTAGTTATCTCCAATTTGCTTCCAAGTACCGGTCGCACTTGTTTTATAGAAAATTCGCAATTCGTCGTTATCCGCAATCCATTTCGTAGTTGCATAATAGAACATTAATTGTGGATTGGTCAATGAAGTTAAATCTAAAGCTGGGCTTACAAGTTTTGTCTTGTCATCATAAGATTCAGATTTTAATTGTGCCATTAATTCTCCTGTTCTTGGAGTAATGGAGTTGTTTCCATTTGAAGTTACATACATCCAATCTACTGAGGCGCCAGTGACATATTCATTTGTCCAGCAATCTCTAGTACCTGAAGTATTTTCAAAAGACTCTAAAAATGGGAAAGCATCTATTGAACCACCACAAAGTGTACTAAATCCTTTTGGTCCCGCAGGGAAAGGATCACCGCTACTACATAGTGGAGTGACGTAATATTCATAATAAGTGGCAGCGTTTAAACCAGAAATGGTTTCACCAATTACACCATCATTATCAATAATTACAGTACCAGTACCAAGAACGAAACCAGCGGGGCCATATTCAATTTCCCATTCAGTTTCTGTTCCTCCAGCATTCCAAGTAATACGAGCTGAGGTTTCTGTAATATTGGTTGCCATCAAGTTTGTAGGCTCTGGACAATCAACTGTGGTGCAAGTTCCTTCTACACTGAAAACAGCATCAAAACTACCCGGATTTACCATCCATGGATCATTTTCATATCTAATTACAGCATAGTTTCCAATATGGTTTGCGCTAGTCATATCAATACCTACTGGAGAACCACCATTTGATGTGGCGCTTATTTGTATCCAATAAGTAGCAGGTACATTGCCTGCTCCATTTGTGAAATCAACAGCTGTTGGAAGGTCTAAAACAACTTCCCAAGCTTCAACTCCATCGTACATTCCAATTAAATCTTGAGATGTAGGAGTTATATTTGAAATAGCAGAACCAATTTGAGTTCCAGGAATTCCGTTGTTATTCGTATAGAAAACAATACTTGCAGTATTTATTCCTCCTGCAGCAACTAAATTCGCAGTTACCGTTTCTAGTGAAAAGTTGGTTGTACTTGCAGAAACGATAAAGTCATCAGCAATTTTATATCCTGAATCAGGATTGATTACATAAACTCCTTCAAAGTTATTTCCTGCTTGTGTTTGTCCACATCCGCTTGTGTCTGCAGTTCTAAATGATACTGGGCCTGTAGGAGTACTTTTATCGCCTGGGCCACATATTGAAGTTACATAAAGTTCAAAACTTCTATTACCATCTAATCCAGTAAGAGATTTTGCTGGTGAACCTGTTACGTTAACTGTTGTTCCAGTTCCTAACGTAAATCCTGGAGCACCATATTCAATTTCCCATTCTGTTTCGCTAGCTCCAGGTGTCCAAGCAACATCAACCGAACCATCTCCTAGTGGAGTTGCGGTTAAACCGGTTACAGGAATACAAGATAAAACAATGTCTTTTACAGAAAAATTATCGAAATAGATATAGTATCCATCAGTACTGCTATTTGGAATATGTACTGCAATGTGAACAATTCCACTATAAGCACTCAAGTCGATATTAACTTCATTAGGTCCTGCAGTATTTACAAGAGTTCTTGCAAGAATAACCGTAGAAAAGTCTTCTACATCATTTTCTGAAGTAGATAACAATACTTCAAATTCGTCTGGCTGTGCAGCATTTAATAATAAAGTATAAAATGTCAGTTTTTGGTTGCCATTCAAATTCAATGGAGGCAATATTAAATAATCATCATTGTTTCCATTATTAAAGTCGGTATACATTCCAACTCCTATAGAACCATTAACGCCTTTACCTTCATCAGATTCGAAAGAACGAGCATCGTCATTATTGTCAACGACATTCCAACATGCTGGAACACCAGGCGTAGTTACACCTTCAAAGCCTTCTGACCAAGGGAAAGAGCTTATTGGCACACAGGTAGTAGTAAATTGCTTAGGCCCAGCCCAAGAGCTTATGTCGCCACCGCCACAATCAGCATTTACGTAAAAATCATACGTAGTACTTGCAGTAAGTCCATTAATTGTTTCGCCTATAGTACCATCATTATCGGCTACCATAGTTCCAGAACCTTGAGTAAAACCAGTTGGTCCGTACTCAATATTCCATTTTGTTGCAGAACCTGGTTCAACCCATTTTAAAAATGCAGATGTAGTTGTCAGGTTTTTTGCGTTAAGGTTTGTTGGTGCAAGACATGTTGGGCCTGCAGCAACAGTAACATCATCTATGTCAACTCCTCCACCAAATTTAAATGTACCTTCAAAAGCAATATAATAAGTTGCTGATGGATTTGGTAGGTTTAAGGTTACTTCGGTCCATTCATTATGGGGATAGTTGTAATTCTCTCCAATTTGTGTCCATGCTCCAGTAGCACTTGTTTTATAAAAAATACGTAACTCATCAACAACACCTACTTTTAAATTGGCGAAGAAAAAATTTAATTGTGGATTGTTTACAGAGCTTAAATTCAGTGAAGGAGTCACCAATTTAGTGATAGCACCGAAGTTACTGTGCATAAACTCCACCATGTGAGTGCCAGAATGTGGCGACAAGCCAAACATATTATCAGTAACTGTGTGCCAATTCTCTGTTTTGTTAACATATTCATTCGTCCAACCAGAAGGAAGTGTTGGAGAGTCGAAACTTTCGTTTAAAACCTGTGAATTTCCGTGCCAACTGCAACAGAAAATGAACAGAGATAAGATTAGGGTAATTCTTTTCATCAGTATTATTATATTGAAATTAATATTCCGGCCAAGGTATTAAACCTCAAAATCATGACCAAAGAAATTATTATTTCTCTTTTAAAATTTTCAGAATCTCAATAAAAACAGGAGTTCACGAGGTTTTCATTTTTTATTTCAGAATGAAAGTTGAAGTATTAATTACCTTGATAATTAGCTAAAAATTTGCGAAAAGTTTGGTGAAAAAATTCCACGGAATAGGATGCGCAAAATATCTTCAAAAATTTTGAGAAAGCGTATGAATTATTAACTAATAAATAATAGCAGATATATTTGAAGAAATAATGTTAAATTTTATATTTAAACGATGAAAAACAAGAGACTCAGCTTATTACGTAATAGGTTTTGGTTTAAAATGTGTGGCTTATGCATTATAATATTTGCTATTCCAGATTGCTCCATTAAAGTTTTTTCCCTTTGAAAAGCCGTAGAGTATAACCATTCCTCCAATGCCCGTAAAAATGAAGAAGGCTAAAAATATATATTCTCCAATTCCTGCATTTGGAGTGAGCCAATTCATAGGGACGATGGATGTTAGAAGAACGCTTAAAACCACAACCATAAAGACTAAGTTGTCAAAACTTTTATAAGGCCACATCAATAATTTCCTTAACGGGTGCAAATCTCTTCCCCATTTGTGAATAAGGTAATAATAATTATTACCCATTGGCGCAAAAAGTAATGGGTCGTCTGCATTTTCAAGTTTTAAGAGTTTTGCAGGGGCAACAATTTTGAAATTCTTCAAAGCTATATTATGCGTATTTTCAAGATGTCTTATTTCTGAAATGGCTTCTTCGGGGAAACCCCCTTTGAAATAATGTGAGTCTAAAAAGCGTAAACGGTAATTGATGCACAGATTTTCAATATCGTTTATATGAAAAATATGATCAGATTTAAGCAAATCGAAATTAAAGTGATTTTCAACTTCTGAAGATTTTTCGGTTAATGTGGAAACTATTTCATCTCGCTTATTTTCATTTTCTAAAAATATCCGTTGTACTTCATCTATAATATCTTGCTCATCAATGCGTTTGGAGCGATATTTTAAAAGCTGAATTTCAATATTCGTTCTGGAAAACATAGCTGTAGTTTTTTGGAGTAATAAATTTACATAGTAGAATGAAGAAAAGCAAGAATTTAATCTAGTTTAATTAAAATTTTAAAAAACGCATAGACTCCCCTTAAAGCGAACAATTGGCGTTGTATTTATTATATTTACATTCTTAAAAAATAATTTTATGAACTTCAAAAATACATTTCTCTTTATTTTTATCGCCGTTATTGGTATTCAAGCTTCAGCGCAGAAGTATCTTTCAATGGATAATAAAGAAGTGTCAAAGGAATGGAAAGGAAGCAATTTTACTTCAACTAAAACTTTTGCTGAAAATATTGAAGAGTCTCCGCAATTTACAATCTTGTCGAGTATTCTAAAAAGCGATGCTTTGAGACAAGTTTTAGCAAAAGAAGAAATGATAACGATATTCGCGATAACAGACACAGCCTTTTTAGAACTGCCAGAAAGGAGTCGTGATTCTATTTTGGGAAATACGAAACTTACAAGTTCAATGGTGAAATACTTCACTGTTCCTGGAAGAGTTGATAGCTACAGTTTAAAAGCTGCGTTAAAAAAGAATAACGGCACTATATTTTTGGCAACCTTAGAAGGGGAGAAGCTTGGGGTAAGGGAAGTAGATGGAGTACTTCAACTTATAGATTCTGAAAAGAGAATGGCTAGAATTATAGCTTCAGATTTTTATCATAAAAATGGATTCTTTCATATTGTAGAAGGGCTTATTTTTCCATCTTCGGAAGAGTAGTCTGTTTAAGTTAAATAAACCTTAAAGTCTGGAAATTGCAAAACCGCAGTCTCCAGACTTTCGTTTATAGGTACACATTATGAAAACCAAATTTTTTACAGCAGTATTATTCTCTATGGCCCTTGTGGCTGGAACGACATCTACTTTTGCACAGAGCAAAATGATGAAAAATGAAAAAACAGTAATGGTTGGTGGTGCGGAAATGTATCCAAGCAAAAACATTATTGAAAATGCAGTGAACTCAAAAGATCACACAACACTTGTTGCAGCAGTTAAAGCAGCGGACTTGGTTGAAACGCTTCAGAGCGCCGGACCTTTTACAGTTTTTGCACCAATAAACGAAGCTTTTGCAAAACTTCCAAAAGGAACGGTAGAAACTTTGTTGAAGCCAGAAAACAAAACCAAATTACAAACTATCCTAACATATCATGTTTTAGCTGGAAAGCACAGCGCTTCAGACATAATGAATGATATTAAAAAAGGAAATGGTAAAGCAACATACAAAACCGTAAGCGGGGGTACTTTAACAGCTATGATGAAAGGAAAAAAGCTAATGCTAATGGATGAAAACGGTGGAATGGCTACAGTAACTATTGCAGATGTAAATCAATCTAACGGTGTAATTCACGTTATTGATAGCGTGGTTTTGCCAAAATAATTAAATAGAATCCCCAATTGATTTTTAATGAAAACAGCGACTTTATTAGGTCGCTGTTTTTTTATGAAATAATATTTTATCGAAGAACAGCCCCAAACTCGGTTTCGAATTTTTGCTTGAGCTTACCCATTATTTTATCGACTTGTTTATCGGTAAGGGTTTTTTCATTATCCTGAATTGTGAAGGTTAAAGCATAGCTTTTTTTTCCATCAGGAAGATTTTTTCCTTTGTAAACGTCAAATAGTGTTACTGCTTTTAGAAACTTTTTATCTGTGTTCATCGCTGCATTTTTTAAAGTTCCAAAGCTAACTGAATCATCAAGCAGTAGTGCAAAGTCACGCTGTACAGATTGAAATTTTGAAATAGGTTTTAATTTTAAGTTTTTAAGAGGAATTTGTTTAAGTACTGCATCCCAATTAAAATCTGCGTAGAAAACTTCGGCATCGACGTCCAATTCTTTTGTAATTTTCTTCGTTACAATTCCAAATTCAACAATAATCTCTTTGTTTCTTTTAAAAAGAATTCCTTCAGAAAAAATATCGCTTTCAGTTGATTCCTCTGTGTAATCATCAAGTCCCAGTCGCTCCATTAATACAGCAACAGTTCCTTTTCCGAGGAAGAAATCGCTTTTTGTATCTGGAGCAGCCCAGTTTCCTTCAGCTTTTAAACCTGTAATTAGAAGGGAAAGATGCTTTGCTTCAGAACGTCCGCCAGGGAAATTATGATATGTTTTACCGAATTCGAAAAGTTTTAAATCGCTATTTTTTCGATTGCTGTTAAACTCTATAGATCTTGGCTTAAGGGATTCATCATTTTCACATAGAAACTTTCCTTAATACTATCGCTCAATTTACCGTATTCGGGATTAGTAAGTGAGTTATTCAGCATTTCATTAAAACCTAATCCAGTAAGTTGAAGTGCAATTTTGTTTTGAACAGCATAATCTTCACCTGGCAATACTGATGAAATTGATGCATTAAGTTTTTGGGTGAATTTTATATTGTTGTATCCGTAAACGCGAAGAATCTCTTCAATTACATCTACATCGCGGGTAACGTCATTTCGGTATGCTGGAATAGTCATTCCAATACCAGTTTCTGTTAAGTTGCTTATTTTCACTTCGAGTGCTGTAAGGATATCTTTTATAACATCCTTTGAAATTTCCTGACCAATGAGTCTATTCGTCTTTTCAAAGTTCAAAAACACTTGGTGATCTTCAATTTTCTTCGGATAAAAATCTATTAAATCACTGGTTATCTGGGCATCAGTAATCTGAGCGATCAAGATAGCCGCACGACGTAAGGCGTAATCTGCAATATTTGGATCAATTCCTCTTTCAAAACGAAATGAGGCATCCGTACTTAAACTATGTCTTTTCGCTGTTTTACGAATGCTGACAGGATTGAAATAGGCGCTTTCAAGAAAAATACTAGTTGTGTTTTCTGTAACGCCACTATTTATTCCCCCGTAAACGCCAGCAATACACATTGGTTTTTCTGCATCGCAAATCATTAGATCTTCTTCGTGAAGTTCGCGTTCAACACCGTCAAGAGTGGTAAATTTTGTTCCGGTTGGTAAAGTTTTTACGTGAACTGTATTTCCGGAAATTTTCCCTGCGTCAAATGCATGAAGGGGTTGACCAAGGTCGTGGAGCACATAATTGGTTACATCTACAATATTATTTATTGGAGCAACTCCAATAGATTTTAGTCTATTTTGAAGCCAAGCAGGAGAAGGTTCAACTTTTATTCCGCTAATTGTAATTCCACAATAACGCGGTGCTAAAGAGAAATCCTCAACTTTAACTGCAACTTTTAAGGTTCGGTTATCCACTCTAAAACTGCTAGTGGATGGCGTGTGAAGTTTTACTGTAATACCCTTTTGGAACAAACCAGCTTTAAGATCGCGTGCTACGCCCCAGTGACTCATTGCATCTGCTCGGTTTGGTGTTAAACCGATTTCAAAAATTTTATCGTTTTCAATTTCTAAAACTTCGGCCATTGGCATTCCAGGTGTTAAATTGGAGTCCAGAACCATTATGCCCTCGTGAGATTCTCCAATTCCGAGTTCGTCTTCGGCACAGATCATTCCTTCGCTTACTTCTCCACGGATTTTACCTTTGTTGATTTTCCAAGATTTATCTTCTTCATCATAAAGTGTAGTCCCAACTGTGGCCACAGGAACTTTTTGACCCACGGCAACATTAGGCGCGCCACAAACTATTTGTATAGGCTGGCCAGTGCCAATATCAACTTTGGTTACTTTAAGTCGGTCTGCATTGCTGTGTTGAGTACATTCTAAAACATGGCCAACCACAACACCTTTCAAGCCGCCTTTTACGGAAGAAAAATCTTCTAATCCTTCTATTTCAAGACCGAGGTCTGTTAGTAGATCGCCAGTTTTTTCGGCGTCCCAAGGTAGATCGATGAATTGTTTTAGCCAGTTGTATGAAATTGTCATAGGTATAGATTCTTAACAAGTGGCAAAGATAATATTCTATTGTTTATTGTTTAAGGTTTATCGTTTATTGTTTTATGAAAGAGGGAGGACTGGGTTGTCTTCAAAAGTGAGTTTATTCAAATGAATTTCAACACAGAGGCACAGAGGACACAGAGGGGTTTGTGAAGGTGGATTGAATCAAGGAGTTTATTTCTTGACTATTTTTTTAGTTTCGATTCGTCCGTTTTCGTCTTTGATTTTCACGAAATAGATTCCTTCACTTAACGCTGAAATATCTACTTGGTTTTTTTCTTCGGAAGTCAGAAGCAATTGACCAAGATTGTTATAAACAGTTACTTCAGAAATTGAGGTACTGGATATTATATTCAGCAGTCCGTTTGTTGGATTTGGATAGAGAATGAAGAGGTTTGTTGTGTTTTCCTCTATTCCTAATGGCCCTTTGTTTTCAAACCAGATTATTTTATCACTTGTCTTGGCCGCGGCAAGTATATCCATTTTGCCATCACCGTTAAAATCATCAGCCAAAACGCTACTGGCAGATTTGAAATTAGACACTAATGTTTGCTCATAAATAAATAACTTTATTTCCTGCAGCACAGATAACATCTATAGTTCCATCATTGTCGAGGTCTTTTGCGAAAACGTTATATGCGCGAACGGCTGAGGAAGTTATTACATGCTCATTGCCAAAAGTGCCTTGACCATCAGTATTTTCATACCAGATTAATTCATTTGTACCATAGGAGGTGGCAATTACATCTATATCACCATCATTATCAAAATCAGCTGCATATACTGAATCTGGAGCAACCACTGTTGTAGAAATTATTTGGGCCGGCCCAAAAGTTCCCTGACCGTCTATATTTTCAAACCACGCGATAAAATCAGTAGCTTCCCAATAAGCCATCACTAAATCTTTGTCGCCATCATTATCAATATCTACAGCAATTAATGAAGTATAAAGAGTGTTTCCATTATCAATTATTTTTTTCGTGCCAAAATTTCCGTTTCCGTCATTTTCCTGCCAAAACACTTCGTTATCACCGAATATAAATACATCTAAATCTCCATCATTGTCAATATCTACAGCATAAGCGAAATATGAATATTCTGCATTGATTATTTGTTCAGGTCCAAAATTGGCTAGACCATCAAGGTTTTTATACCAGACAACTTTGCCATTGCTACTGGCCACAAGAAGATCTATATATCC
>CAJDWD010000060.1_pt1 | contig 12741 bp, 10 predicted proteins | sample 7391451 | NCBI WGS metagenome assembly CAJDWD01 (sample SAMEA7055716, study PRJEB34461) | soil metagenome | biome: terrestrial ecosystem; feature: Peninsula; material: soil | place: Antarctica | collected 2016
CTTTTTCAATCTTTTGAAATAATCTATAGCGTATTCTATTAAATGTGCTAAGTGGTGCTTTATCTGAGCTATGTTATCTTCAAGTGCATCAATCTTTTGTTGGGCCTTATCTATATCGAATTTCGAAATTCTTTTAATACGAATCTCAGTTAAACGAACAATATCTTCTTCGGTAACACCACGTTTTAAATGTTGAACGTGCGGCTGTAAACCTCTATCAATCGCAGAGATAACTCCTTCCCAAGTTTCTTCTTCTTCTATGTCTCGATAGATTCTGTTTTCGATGAAAATACGTTCCAAAGAAGCGAAATGCCATTGTTCTTCTAATTCGCTCAATTGAATTTCTAATTCACTTTTCAGCAATTCTACCGTGCGATCGGTACTTACGCGAAGCATTTCTGAAACCCCCACAAACAGTGGTTTATTATCTTCAATCACACAACCTAATGGCGAAATTGAAGTTTCACATGCTGTAAATGCATAGAGTGCATCAATGGTTTTATCAGGGGAAAGGCCACTAGGCAAATGGATTAAAATCTCCACTGCGGCAGCAGTGTTATCCTCTATTTTTTTGATCTTGATCTTCCCTTTTTCGTTCGCCTTTAAGATAGTATCAATCAGCGATGAAGTATTGGTGCCGAAAGGAATCTCGGTAATTACAAGTGTATTCTTATCAATTTGGCTGATTCTTGCTCTGCTTCTAATTTTTCCACCACGTAAACCGTCATTATAAGTAGTGATATCCATAATCCCGCCCGTCGGGAAATCGGGATAGATTTGAAATTTTTTGCCCTGTAAATGCTTTATGGAAGCATCTATCAGTTCAAGAAAGTTATGCGGTAGGATTTTAGTTGAAAGTCCGACGGCAATTCCTTCTCCTCCTTGATTTAAAAGCAATGGAAACTTTACAGGAAGATTAATTGGCTCCTTCCTTCTTCCATCATAGGAAGCTTGCCACTTGGTAACTTTTGGATTATAAACCACGTCCAGAGCAAACTTCGAAAGCCGCGCCTCAATATATCGTGAAGCTGCAGCACTATCACCTGTCAAAATATTCCCCCAGTTTCCTTGGGTATCGATCAATAAGTCTTTTTGGCCAATCTGCACCATGGCATCAGCAATACTAGCATCCCCGTGTGGGTGATATTGCATAGTATGCCCAACGATGTTTGCAACTTTGTTGTATCGACCATCATCCAGGTCTTTCATGGATTGCATTATACGACGTTGCACAGGCTTAAAACCATCCTCAATAGCAGGCACGGCGCGTTCAAGGATTACATAGCTGGCGTAATCCAAAAACCAATCGCGAAACATTCCTGGTACCTTTTTGATGGTATCAACCGATGTGTCGTCGTTTACGCCCAAGTAGTCTGGACCTGTATTTTTTTGTTCTTCGTTATTGTCGAGTTCGTCACTCATTATTTATAACCTATTCTTTATTTTTATTTTTTATTCTCTGCGCAGTTTCGTGATAGCTATTACGCGGAGTTGCGCAATGGTTTCACAAAGGTTCACAGAGATTCTCTTATTGCCTTTTTGAAATAAATTTTATTGATTTTCGGCTGTAAAATCCATATTCCAATTATATAAAACCATATCAGAAAAAACTCTCCGGCATAATCTGAAAATTCAACCTCTCTATTTAATTCAATTGATTTTATTGTCTTTGCACAAAAGTACAGCATATAAAACATGCAAAAGGCTGAAAATAGATGGAACGGTAATATCAAGATTAAACTTATTCCAATCATGTCGTCTGGCGGAGGAAATTGTTCAAATAATCCTAAATACATCATTGAAAACATTAGTATTATTATGTATGCAAGCGGAATGAAAAAAAATATTTTAAACTTATTCAGGTTCAAATTATGATTTTCTGGCAGAAATTTATGCAGTCCAACTCCAATAGACCAAAACCAGCCAAAAAATATAATCACATAAAGTAACATAAATATTGGAAACGTGGATAACGCAAACAATGGATTATCCGTCACGATAACATATACAATTGTAATTATTTGAAATAGGAACGGCAAACCCACCATTAAAATGAATAGTTGCCAATGTTTCGCTTTTAAAAAATAATTAGTAATCATTTATAATAATAATAATCTCTTTTTTAATGGTTTCTAATTTATCTTTTTTCTTTGTGAAACTCTGTGATTCTTTGTGGTACTCTGCGGTATAGTTATTTCGCAGAGTTACACTAAAGTTTCGCGGAGGTTCGCAAAGACTGCAAACTGCCACTGAATATTGCTACTTATTCTTCCACTCTATCCAATTCCACCTTTAAATTTTCAATAATAAACTCTTGTCTATCTGGCGTATTTTTTCCCATATAAAAAGAAAGCAACTCTTCAATACTCATAGATTTATCAAGCATTACAGGATCAAGACGAATATCGTTTCCTATAAAATGTACAAATTCATCTGGTGAAATTTCCCCCAAACCTTTAAATCGCGTAATTTCAGGTTTTGGTTTCAGTTCCTCCATGGCGTTTCTTCGTTCTTCTTCAGAATAACAATAGATAGTTTTCTTTTTATTCCGAACTCGGAACAACGGCGTTTGTAAAATATATAAATGACCTTCCTTGATTAATTCAGGGAAAAACTGAAGGAAAAATGTAATCAAAAGTAAACGAATGTGCATTCCGTCAACATCCGCATCTGTTGCAATCACGATGTTGTTGTATCGCAAATCTTCCATTGAATCTTCAATATTCAATGCTGCCTGCAACAAATTAAATTCCTCGTTTTCATAAACAATCTTTTTAGTCATTCCGTAAGTGTTCAAGGGTTTTCCTCGAAGGGAAAAAACAGCCTGTGTATTTACATCGCGACTTTTGGTAATACTTCCACTCGCAGAATCTCCCTCTGTGATAAATAGAGTTGATTCCAGGTTTCTTTCGTTTTTAACATCGGCCAAATGCACTCGGCAGTCGCGTAATTTTTTATTGTGAAGATTGGCTTTTTTAGCACGATCTTTTGCCAGTTTTCTAATCCCGCTCAACTCCTTACGTTCCCGTTCAGCTTGGACTATTTTACGTTGTATAGCATCAGCAACGTCTGGATTTTTATGAAGATAATTGTCTAATTGAGTTTTTAAGAAATCGTTTATAAATGTTCGTACGGTTGGGTGCTCTCCTCCCATATCGGTAGATCCCAGTTTGGTTTTTGTCTGACTTTCAAAAACTGGTTCCATAACTTTGATGCTAACCGCAGAAACGATGGATTTCCTCACATCGCTGGAATCATAATTTTTATTGTAAAACTCACGTATGGTTTTCACCAAAGCTTCGCGAAAAGCAGCCAAATGTGTTCCACCTTGCGTGGTATTCTGACCATTAACAAAACTGTGATATTCTTCGCTATACTGAGTTTTACTATGCGTTATTGCTACTTCAATATCATCACCACGAAGATGAATTATCGGGTATGTCATATCTTCTTCAGAAATGGTTTCCATCAAAAGATCTTTCAATCCATTTTCAGAATAGAATTTTTCACCATTGAAATCTATCGTGAGTCCCCGATTGAGATAGACGTAGTTTTTCAACATTTTTTCTACGTACTCATTTCTGTATTTAAAGTTTTTGAAGATAGCTTCGTCGGGAATAAATATCACTTTTGTTCCTTTTCGTCTCGTAGATTCTTCAATAGCTAAATCGTTGGTCAATTCACCTAAAGAAAATTCAGCAGACTTCAGTTGATTGTCACGAACAGATTCCACCTTAAAAAACGAGGAGAGTGCGTTTACTGCTTTTGTACCGACACCATTTAGACCAACAGATTTCTTAAAAGCACGACTATCATACTTCCCGCCAGTGTTCATTTTTGAAACAACATCAACAACTTTCCCCAATGGAATACCACGGCCGAAATCGCGTACTCTTACTTCTTTATCCTTAATGCGAACCTCTATGGTTTTTCCTGCGCCCATCACAAATTCGTCTATCGAGTTGTCAAGCACCTCTTTTAGAAGGATATATATACCATCATCTGGGGAAGAACCATCACCCAACTTACCAATATACATTCCAGGGCGCATCCGGATGTGTTCTTTCCAGTCGAGCGAGCGGATGTTGTCTTCGGTATATTGTGTTTCGATCATAAATTTTTGATGTAGGGTTGCTAATATAAATATACGTGAGCACTTGTGAAACCAATACCTCGGAAAGTAATCAACAATAAAATGATTACAATTGTTAGTAATTTTACAGGGGACCCAAATACACGAATAATTTAGTTTATTCCCATTAAAATACGATTTATTTTGGACATAAAAAACTAATAAATAAGACGTAGTTTTAATCCAAAATAAAACTGTCCCAAAAGCTCCTTCGACCTCTGAGTACATACGCTTACACCACTCATAATCTTCAACGAGTTTAGAAGTACACTGCCAAATTTATGTGAATAATGACACTTGTTATTGACTAGGTGGATTTCTTTTTATAATTTCATACCACAAATAAAAAACCTCAATGGAATTTATAGATTACTACAAAGTTCTGGACATCAACAAAAGTGCTACTGCGGCAGAAATTAAAAAGGCTTATCGCAAACTGGCAAGAAAACTACATCCCGATTTAAATCCGAACGATAAAGCGGCTCAGGAAAAGTTTCAGAAAATAAATGAGGCGAATGAAGTTTTAAGCGATCCTGAAAAACGTAAAAAATATGACCAATACGGAAAAGATTGGCAACATGCCGATGCTTTTGAAGCACAAAAACAACAACAGCGAGGTGGCGGAGGTTTTGGCGGTGGCAGAAGCTATGGTGGCGCACAAGGTTTCGATGAAAGCCATTTCTCCGACTTCTTCGAATCGATGTTTGGAGGAGGTGGCGGTGGCGGTTTCAGTGGTGGCGGCGGACGAAGACAAACCTCACAATTTAAAGGTCAGGATATGAACGCCACACTAAGGTTGAATTTGACCGATATTCTAAAAAGTCAGAAACAGACAATTAGCATAGGTGATAAGAAAATCAGGCTTACAATTCCCGCAGGAGTTGAAGATGGACAAACTCTCAAAATAAAAGGCTACGGAGGTGAGGGAATGAATGGCGGTCCTAAAGGTGATCTGCTCATCACTTTCGAGATTTTAAATAATACAACATTCAAACGGATGGAAAGCGATTTGTATTCCACGGAAAACATTTCGCTTTATACAGCACTTTTAGGTGGAGAAATAACTGTTGATACTTTAACCGGAAAGGTAAAGCTTAATGTAAAACCCGAAACCCAAAACGACACCAAAGTTAAACTGAAAGGAAAAGGTTTGCCCAAATACAAAAAAGAAGATCAACACGGCGATCTCTATATTACTTACAAAATTGAACTTCCCAAAAGTCTTTCGGATAAGGAGAAAGAATTATTTAATGAACTTTCAAAACTGAGATAATGGCACGAGAAAAATATATTTTAGTAAGTCACTACATTCAAAACTCGCAAATTGAAGATTCATTTGTGCAGCACCTGAAAGAATTCGGTTTGATCACTTTTGAAGAAAAGAAAAACGATTATTTTATTGATGAAGGTGACATTAACGAAATCGAGAGAATGTTTAGACTTCACAACGATTTAGGTATAAATTTCGAAGGTTTAGACGCTATAAAACAAATGCTGAAACGCCTTAGAAGAATGGAAAAAGAAATGGATTTACTTCAAAAAAAATTACGTCTTTATGAGTAGTTAAAAAAAACCAACAAGATTTTAGAAACTTTGCAGGTAAATTTTTTAATTGATAATTAGAATCTAATGTCTCACTTCTAAAATCTAATTTCTATTTAAACATTAAAACGGAAGTGCATTACATCGCCGTCTTGAACGATATACTCCTTCCCTTCTACACCCATTTTTCCAGCTTCTTTTACTTTAGCTTCACTGCCGTAGGTTACGTAATCCTCATAATGTATAACTTCAGCACGAATAAAACCTTTTTCAAAATCTGTATGAATTACCCCTGCCGCCTGAGGCGCAGTTGCACCAACTGGGATAGTCCAAGCACGAACTTCCTTTACGCCAGCGGTAAAGTATGTTTGTAGATTAAGCAATTTGTAGGCACTTCGTATAAGTTTTGCGGAACCGGCTTCATCAAGTCCTAAATCTTCAAGAAACATCTGGCGTTCATCGAAGGTATCTAACTCAGTAATATCTGCTTCAGTTCCAACGGCTAAAACCAATACTTCGGCATTTTCTCCTGCAACGGCTTCTTTCACTTTATCAACATAAGCATTTCCTGTAGCAGCCGAGCCTTCATCCACGTTACAAACGTACATTACCGGTTTGTCAGTAATAAATTGAGAATTCGCTATAAATTCTTCCCGTTCCTCATCGGTTAGATCAATTGCACGAACAGAAATTCCCGCTTCAAGACCAGATTTCACTTTAAGAAGAGCAGTCTCTTCTTTTTGAGCATCTTTATTTCCGGTACGTGCTGCACGTTTAACTTTTTCAAGTTTTTTATCGACAGTCTCAAGATCTTTCAACTGCAATTCAATATCGATAGTTTCCTTATCACGAATAGGGTTAACATTTCCATCAACGTGAACAATATTATCATCATCAAAACAACGAAGTACATGTAGAATTGCGTCAGTTTCACGAATGTTGCTCAAAAACTGGTTACCCAAACCTTCACCTTTACTAGCTCCTTTTACAAGACCGGCAATATCTACAATTTCAACAGTTGCGGGAAGTACGCGTACTGGATTCACCAATTCCTCAAGTTTTAAAAGTCGCTTGTCTGGCACATTTACAACGCCCACATTTGGCTCAATGGTACAAAACGGGAAGTTCGCACTCTGTGCTTTTGCGTTTGACAAACAATTGAAAAGGGTTGATTTCCCCACGTTTGGTAATCCTACAATACCTGCTTTCATTAATTCTATTATTTAAAAACAATCTATCATCGATATTAGCTACGATTTTAGAAGGTGCAAATGTACATTTAAACATCAGGATTTCAACAGTAGATTTCAAATTGCTTTTCAGAAAATTTTTGGCTTATATTTCACTAAAATTTCACAAGAAGTTAACTACTCTATACCTATGTTTACGTATTAATTAAAACTAACAACAATTATGAAAAAATTAATAATGAGTTTAGTGATTGCGGCTTTTACAATAGTAGGTGCTCAAGCCCAAGAAAATAAAACAATAAAAGAAGAAACGACCGTTAAAAGAATAGTTACAAAAGACGGAAGTAATGTTAAGGTAAAAGAAATTAAAAGTACTGCTACTGAAAGTGGCGCTGTGATTGTTGAAGGCAATAATAAAGTAGATCAAGAATCTACTGTAAGGATGAGTAAAGATCTTTCTAATGAAGTATTGATGGATGATGTTGACGTTGATAAAGATAACGAGTCATCAGTAGCAAAGCAAATTGAAATTCAAAATGCCGAGTTAGAAACTTCTAGGAGAAATCAACAAGAATTGGCTGCTCGTAAAAATCAGGAATATAAAGATAAACAGGATCAAATGAAAAAAGAGATGGCTGAAAGAAGAGAGAGTTTGCAAGCAAGACCAAAAGGAATGAGCAAGCTTAAAAATTAAATTATAATTTCCTTTTCAAAAAAATCCATCCCACAAATAGGGATGGATTTTTTTTATAAAATAGAATCGAGTGTTTTTATATATATGTCTGAATTTACCAAATTATGATGGGAGCCTTCGGGAATAGTTATAAATCTGAGTTTTCCTTTCGTTTTTAATTTTGCAAGTTTTTCACTGTTTTTATAGTTTACTACTTACGGGAAAAAATGGAAAACGTTCGCTAGCAACTTCGTCTAAACTGTAAAAAGGCGCTTCTAAAATTAATTGTTTTGGGTGGTTCTTCGCAGCAATATAAGTTGCAAAGGTTGTCCCCAATGATCTGCCATAAAGTATAAGTTCATCTTCGGTATAACTTTTCAGCAATAAATCATAGAATAATTGAGCATCATTGTAAAGTGCTTTCTGGCTAATTTTTCCTGTACTTTTTCCGTAGGTTCTGTAATCCATCACCAAAACATCATATTGCATATCCACAAATTTTTGAACAACCACTCCCCAACTCGAAAGTTCGCCAGCATTTCCGTGAAAATAAAGAATCACACCTTTTGGATTTTCTACCATAAAATGAAGTGAATTGAGTTTTGCACCATCTCTTGTTTTTAAATTTATTTCTTCAAAAGCCCCTGGGAAGGAATAGCTATAATCCTGCGAGAGTGTTTCTGGCATAAAAATCATTTCTTCCTGAAAAAAATAAAGCACCACCCCAAAAAGAACATACAGCACAGCAATAACAATTAAAAATTTTTTTAGTCTACGATTCATTTGTTATAGGAATATTTTACACCATCATTTGTAGTAGAATGCTCTATTATCTCTTCTCCTGATGTTATCGATCAAAACTTTAAGACAGAATTCAAAGTTATTCAAATTTATATTTCCGCGTTATATTATCAATATTTAAGCTTCAAACAATATAAATAAAATATCCAGCCACACTGGGGGATATAATAATTCAAAAATAAAAACTCGCTCTTCATATTAAAAATGGTATGCTCACAACTTTGTTTATAAATTGATAGTATTAGCTATTAATAAGTAAAATAAAATGTTAATTTTAACAGATAACTAACATTTAAACCAATAATCTCATGAAAAAAATTACACTATTAATTTTTTTTGTCTGCGGAATTTCATTCTCGCAGATTAATGTTTCAGGATTAGTAACAGATTCTTCCGGCGTACCGCTTTCCTTTGTGAATGTTCTCGAAAAAGGAACTTCCAATGGAACCACTACTTCCGTGGATGGCCAATTTACAATTCTAGTTGAAAATAATGCTACCTTGAGCTTTAGCTTCGTAGGGTTTAATACTCAAGAAATTGAGGTAAATGGACAAACGAATATTGAAGTTACACTCTCTGAAGGAGAATCCCTTCAGGATGTTATGCTAGTAGGCTCACGCAGTCCGAAACGTACTGCAATAAATACGGCAGTTCCCATTGATGTTATAGATGTGGAAAATGTGACAATGCAAGTAGGCAAAGTGGAAATAAACGAACTTCTACAATATGCCGCACCCTCTTTTAACGCCAGCAAACAATCAGGTTCTGACGGATCAGACCATATTGATCCGGCTTCATTACGCGGTTTAGGACCAGACCAAACCTTGGTGTTGATTAATGGCAAAAGAAGACACCAATCTTCATTAGTAAATATATTTGGAACTCGTGGCCGGGGAAATACAGGAACCGACCTAAATGCTATTCCCGTAACTTCCATTAAAAGAATTGAAGTTCTTCGTGATGGGGCCGCAGCACAATACGGTAGTGATGCAATTGCAGGTGTAATTAATATAGTTTTAAAAGACGAAGTAAATGTTTTATCTGGTAGCGTTTCCTATGGAGCTTACAGCAATAACCCAGATGTCGACACTAGTGATTTTACAGAAGATGCCTACGGTCTTTGGAATACAGATGGCTATCGTCTTGACACCAAAAAAGATGGAAATGCTATTGGAAAAGATAAAAATTTTGATGGAGGATCTGTTAAGTTTGGTTCCAACTACGGATTTACAATTGGCGAAAAAGGTGGTTTCGCAAACTTTACAACTGAATATATAAATAAAAATAAAACCTTACGCCCTACTTTCGATTTTAGAAAAGGTTTTGGTGAAGCCGCCATTGAAGGTTTTAATTTAATGGGAAATGTAGGTATTCCTGTTGGTGAAAAAACTGAGGTTTATGCTTTCGGAGGAAGAAATTATAGAGATACCGACGCTTATGCCTTCACCAGAAATGATGGAAATCGTGTGGTTGAATCCATTTTTCCTAATGGTTACACACCAAGAATTACTTCGATAATTACGGATAATTCAATAGTCGCGGGCGTTAAAACCGTAACCAATTCTGGTTGGAAAGTCGATATTAGTAACGCTTATGGCATTAACAATTTTCACTATTATATAAAAGGTACGTTAAATGCATCCTTAGTTGATCTTTCTCCAACGGATTTTGATGGAGGTGGTCATTCATTATCTCAAAACACCATAAATCTAGATTTTTCAAAATACTATGAAGATGTTTTAAGTGGAATGAACTTGGCATTTGGAGCGGAATATAGAACTGAAAACTTTAAAATATTTGCAGGTGAAGAAGGCGCCTACGCAACTTATGACGTTAATGGAATTCCAGTAAATGCAAATACTCCTGAAGCAAATATTGTAATATATCGAGACAAAGAGGGAAATCCGATTTTAGACGACGATGGAAATCAAATTTTAAGACCAGGCGGGTCCCAAGGTTTTCCTGGTTATGGACCAGAAAATGAGGTAGACAGAAGCAGATCAAACGTTTCATTATATGCTGATGGAGAATTTGATTTAAGCGAAGCTTTTTTAGTTAGTATTGCAGGACGTTTTGAAAACTATAGCGACTTTGGAAGCACGATAAATGGGAAGCTTGCAATGCGTTTTAAAGCTACAGAAAACCTAAATGTTAGAGGTTCTGTGAGCACTGGCTTTAGAGCCCCTTCCTTGGCGCAGATTTATTATAATTTGCGTTTCACCAATTTTATTGGCGGCGTAGCAACAGATCAGTTATTATCTCCAAACAATAGTCCAGTTACAGCTTCCTTTGGAATTGGTCCTTTAAAGGAAGAAAAATCTACTAATGCCGGTTTAGGTTTCACTGCCAATTTCTCAAAATTCACTGCAACAGCAGATCTTTATTATATAGATGTTAGAGATAGGATTGTTTTAACAGGGAATTTTCCAGCACCGCAAATTGAAAATGTAGATTCAGCACAATTCTTCACAAACGGTGTAGATACAGAAACCACAGGACTTGATGTAGTTTTAACTTACAAAGACAATTTTGATGATAATATTTTCGGGGTTTCAGTTTTAGCCAATTTCAATAATATGGTTATTAAAGACGTTAAAAACGGAAATCTCGATGAGCAAACCTTTTTTGGCGAAAGAGATAAAGCATTTTTACTAGCATCGGCACCACAGAGCAAGTTGGTTGGAATCTTATCCTACGAAAGAAATTGGTTAAGCGCAGCGTTAACTGTAACTCGATTCAGCCAAGTTGATCTTTTAGATTTCCAGGCGCTTGAAGATCCAGCTGATTATGGCGGATTTAAAAATCAAATGATTGCAGCAACAGATAGTTATACTGCAAAATTTGTAACAGATCTAAATTTAGGTTTTGAGTTATCTAAAAACATTAAACTGAACGTTGGTTCAAATAACCTTTTTAATGTTTATCCTGATCAGCAAGATGATTGGACAGAAGGAGGAGGTTATTGGGACTCTGTTCAAATGGGAAATAGTGGGGCCTTTTATTATGCAAGAATCAATTACAACTTCTAGATATAAATTCTAAAAATATTTTTAGGACCTCCTATATCTTTCTTGATATGGGAGGTTTTTCAATTAATTCTATTAAATTTTTTAGATCTTTATAATATTTTATGAGTTACTTACCATTATTTGTTTTATTTTAACTTAATGAAATAGTATCTTTGAAAAATATAACTTAAATAAACAATTATGAAAAAACTATTTATAATTTTTGCATTGGCAGTCTTCACGACAGGATTTGCACAGGACAATAAAAGTGAACAAAAAGAAACTGTTACCACCAAAATAACTACCCAAGATAATAAGGGTATTCATACAGACGTAGAACAGGTAACCAGAACAGAAAGCCAAGCTATTGAACTTGATCCTAAAGATGCTGGAAAAATAGATCAAGATTATGACTTGGGACCAACTAAAGTACAAACCGATGTAACTTATAAGTCCAATGGCCGTGAATATATTTTTGAAAATGAAGCCAATGGATATAAAATGTTAGACACCAAAGATGGTGAGAAAATAGATTTTGCACGCTTACGTCCCACTTCCCAAAAGGGTTATTACATAATTTCGCAAGAAGGTAACAGCTCTTTTGGTTATTTTAACGAAGATGGAAATTTTGTAGTTGAAAGTTATAGCCCTGCCACAGACGCTATCGAAAAGACGGTCTATAAAATAGAGGTGAAAAACTAAGTCCCATAAAACTCAATAAAATGTAATTTTAAAAACATTAAGTTTTTCGATAAATTAAAATCGCTCTTCTTGCATAGGCTTGAAGGGCGATTTTTGTTTTATAGATATTAGAGGTATAAAAAATGCTAGCAGTGAAGACCTTTTGAATTCAAGTAATCCAAATAGCTAGGAAGCAGATAATATTAAACTGTACTATTTGATAAATAGCACAAACGTAAATTTAATCTAATAAAAAAAGCAACCCGAAAAGGTTGCTTTTTAGTTTATAAATTAAAAAATGATTATTATTTTTTGTGCATAAATGCTTGTTTGGCCAATAATTCCTCATCTGTTTCCACATGATCATCATCGGGAACGCAGCAGTCCACAGGACAAACTGCAGCACATTGCGGCTCGTCGTGAAAACCTTTACATTCAGTACATTTATCTGCAACAATAAAATATATTTCATCACTTACTGGTTCTTGTGCTTCATTGGCATCTACCTCTTTTCCGTTAGGCAGAACAACCTTACCTTCTAGGTCCGTTCCATCTGCATAACGCCAATCATCGGCGCCTTCATAAATAGCTGTATTTGGGCATTCAGGCTCACATGCCCCACAGTTTATACATTCATCTGTTATTATAATTGCCATGGTATTTAGTTTTTCTAACTTTGCACAAATTTAATGCCTATAAAGGGTAACTCCAAGA
>CAJDWD010000035.1_pt1 | contig 12390 bp, 11 predicted proteins | sample 7391451 | NCBI WGS metagenome assembly CAJDWD01 (sample SAMEA7055716, study PRJEB34461) | soil metagenome | biome: terrestrial ecosystem; feature: Peninsula; material: soil | place: Antarctica | collected 2016
GTAACAACCAAACTCAGGACGCATATCATCAGCAATGATAAATAAGACGTTGGGTTTTTTATTCGGCTGTTGTGATTTAGCAGAAAGCGGCATGCTTAATAGTAAAGCAACAGGAAATAATGAAGATTTTAATGAAGATTTAAAAACCATATTCTAAAGAATTGATGTTTTAAGATTGGTCAGTTTGAACTACTAAGTTATTAAAAATTATATCACATCAACGTTAATAAAACAATTAAAAGGAATATCATTTTTTATAGTTTCATTAAAGAAAAATATAAAATACAAAAGGAAAGATCACACAAGCGATTATCTGGTGTTACTTTCTTACAAATTGATTAATTTACTTTTGAGTAAACGTAATAACATTTGCTACTGCGCGTTCTACAGCTTTAAACCATTCTGACAGATTTTCTTCAGTTGGCTCAACACCTCCTGTAACCATGATTCGTGACCAAGGCATGGGACCCATTACATTCTTGACAAACGATATGTCTATTTACCCAAACCTCCAATTAGTTCTCGACAACAATTGTATATAGAGTCTGGTGAAGCAAAAGCGTAATATCCCCAAACCTCCAATTAGTTCTCGACAACAATTGTATATAGAGTCTGGTGAAGCAAAAGCGTAATATCAATCTTGCAATTAAATCTTTGTCTAATGGATAAAGTACCATAATTCTTGACATTTATCTAGCTCTCAACACCTTGTAATTCAAACATATAATGCTTATTTTTAAATAGTAATAGCCCCAAAAAATGCTTAAAACACTTAAAATCGGAGTTTTAAAAATAAGCATTATATAAATAAAAAAATTCCTGAATTACATGTTTAACTCACACTTCTACATGTTCAAGATTTAGAAATATTTAAAAACCGATTTCATCCGACCGATTTGGGCAAAATTCATAATGCGACTCTATAGGATGAGATGATTAAAATATTCGATCTTAAAGAGAAACAAAAAAGTCATAAATATTTATCGCCACTACAAGATCATTTAGCACTAACTTTAAAAAAAACTACTCAATTCTCTCGTATAAATAACTTATTGAAAATCTAAATAGTAATATTGAATGGCAGTTTTTCCGTGGAATATTCCTTGGCTTCAATCGCTGTTTTTTTGATTATCCCCATTCTGTGAAGTTCTGATTGATTTAAGATATGTTTATGTTCCCTAGAAATCCCATTAGTTTTTCTATAAATGTAAAACTCGCTCGTTTTGAGCATTATCTTCTTATTGGTTTTACTTCGCATCGTACTTTAATTAACATAGCGTTTGCCCCATTTTAAATACTTCGTACGTAATCTGGCAGTAGAAAAAAGTTGACAAACCTTTGTCATTATTTGGTGAGAACACTCTACACATTGGCCAAAGTAATTTGAAATCCGTGGGATATCGCACATCACTTTCATTACATGAAGCATCTACAACATTTTTCTGGGTCAGCAATGTAACGCTGTCAATATTAAGTGCCTATTTCGCTGAATTCTTCACAAAGAAGAGTCTTTACAACAGCTATTTTTAACTCCACTTGCAAGCTTTTCGAAACAGATGGTTTAAACCATGCAAAGTGAATAAACAAACTGAAGAATTTTATTCGAGCAAGTTTAAAACTTTTGACAAAACATTCATATAAAACTGAAGTTAAATCACTACTTTTGTTTTCATTATAACTTATTTATTGTGATCTATAGAGAGACAAAACTTCAAAGTCTCTACCAAAGATTAATGCAAACATATTTCTGATTACAAAGCAATTATTTTACTATATATTTTTTTTCAAGTAACAAAAACATCTAACTCCTTCTATTTATCCCCATCCCATATTGTTGCGGCGATATGGTGTAGACAATCTAAGGTAGACCAGTAATAGAGTGCGACCATCTTGCCATCTTTACGTTTCAGTAATTGGGGGTAGCCAAGATCAATAGTCTCCATATCCTCTGAACCATAACCATCTCTTAGGATCATCGGATCGCTCCAGGATTTCCCCTCATTGTCGCTGTAAACTACCATCATTGTCCCGGGTTCTTCTCTGTTGCCAAAAACTGCAACCAGTCGTCCCTTATCAGTTATATTGAGTGCTGGAGGATTCCCATTACCTGCTCCTGCATCTCCAACTTCTGACAGGAATGTCCAAGAATTACCATCATCTTCAGAAATATATGCATCAACCCAGTTATGTGCTTTATATCTTCGACGCATTGAACTGATCAATTTGCCATTTTCGAGCTTGATTGTTTGAGACATTACTGCACGACATTGGTTCGGGTGAGGATTCTGGGCATCATCTTCTTCCAATTTAACTTTTAAAGAGAGATCATCTTTCGTTTCATCATATGGAGGTACAACCCAACTTACGAACTTAAAAGTCAAACCTCCGTCAACTGTACGCATACAAAAAAGCCTATCTGTTGCGAACTCACCTTTTGGACGCACAGACATAATTACAAGGCACTCATCCTTACCATTCACCACATAGTCTGTTCTTGGAGTTAACTCTATATCGTCAGAGAGAGTTGTGTTTTTCAGTTCGGGCCATTCCCGGATATTATCAACCCCAAGACGATAGGGTCCACTCCAAGTCTTACCTGCATCATAAGAATAGAAGAAATGGCCTCTCTCATCATAGGCGCCATGATAGGAAGTACCAACAAGACGCATAGCAAACTGTGGGTGAGAAAAATCTATAGGGTTTTCCAATGTTTGTAGTTCAGGTTTATTATTAAAGTCCCCAACATAATTGTCTGGATTATATCCTTCCCAGGTTTGCCCCATATCAGTACTTCGAGCCAGCCAGCTTTTCTGATTACCTCCTATGTTGTGATTATCTTTAATAAGTTTATAATCTCCATGTGTAAATCCGACGAGCATATTCACTCCGTCGGCAGACCATGAGCCATTATTTGCGGGCCATCCTAAGAATTTGTCTTTTTCATAGTAAACAACAACATGTTCAGTATTTTCGACTTTCTGATAGCTTGTTTCTTTTACGCTACTTGTTGGGGCATTACAACTTTGAAGATTCATGATAAACAGTATTATAAAACAGTTTATCACTGTTACTTTTAGTAGTTGAATTAGATTTGTTTTCATTAGTTTGTTTTTTAAGTATAAAGATTTTACAATACAATAACCCGAGTTCGATTAATATTAATGAACTCAGGTTATAATTTAGAAATGCAAATGAATTATGGTCTTATTTAATTGATTTATTATCTGACAGCTTCATCTGATTGACTTTTTAGCAGCCAAGATAAATTGAACCGATAATGTAATCGACTCGAAATAAGATGTATTATGTTGTCAGGAGTTTGAGTAACGGCTAAATAACCTCGAGGCTCAGCATGTGTCGACTTCATTTCAAAAAGACCAGTCCAAGCACCACCATCTAAGAGTCTATTTTCACCATCAGTAATTAACTTTTTAACCGTCCAAGATAAACCTTCATTATAAGACAAGGCTGCAAACATACCATACCCCATATATTTATCTCCATTTTTATTCGTAAAAGTCATACCCTTAATGCTGTTATTTAATCTATAAGGATGATTCGTAAATGAAATCAACAAAATAGGCCCTTCGTTTAAACGGAAAAGAACTAATCTCTGACCTCCATCTATAGGCGGGAATTGCGATGCGAAATATTGCCAAGTTGCGCCATGATCTTTTGATATGCTCATTGGCATTCGCTCAAGTCCATCACTGTTAACAATATTGTCACCACGACCAAATGCCATAAAATCGCCATTCCGCAATTGCACAACTCCAGCATGTATTCCAGCAATTGTACCACCTGTTCCACCTTCGGTGAAGTCATTTGGAACACCTCTTCCTTTTTCTTCCCAAGTTTTGCCTCCATCTTTACTTATATGTATAGCTGTACCTCCAGTTCCGTGCGGAGTTGCATCACAAGGTTGTACCAACCATCCTTCGCGTGTTTTAAATGTGCCAGCAATAACTTGATTACGAATTTCATGGTTATTGGTAATCAAACGTGGTTTACTCCAAGTTGTACCATTGTCGATACTACTGCGGATTACCATGATTAAGTTTTGCCATGTACCTGCTGTTTCTACACCATTGATGTGAAAAAGAGTCCCATCATCATCTTTAAAAAGTGCAGAACCAGTCATATTTCGATCTGGTACTTTAAAAAACTCCGAAGGCTCATCCCATTCGTCGTTTCCAGCTCGCAAACGACTACTTAAAATTGTCATTTCTCGACCTGCTTCATCGTTAGTAGAAAACCATATTGCTAACAAATCACCATTGTCACACCAAGTGATAGCAGGACAATGATTATGATTGTAGAAAGGTACTGAACTTTGGCAATCTGGTTTCTTTACGAATGCAATTGGTTCTTTAAATAAAGTATCTAATATAGTATCATTCCAATTAAATTTTTGTTGCTTTACATGTTGCATAGATAAAGGCAATTCGTCGATTGGCAAAGGAGAAGACGTTGGCATTTCAGCTTGTACTACACGGAATCCAGTCATCCAGTGTTTATCCTCAGGTATCATTGCCATACGATTAGCTGAACGTAAGAAATTGGTAGGCGTACTATGACTTCCACCCCGAGTAACTTTGAAGTCGCCATCCGTTTTCCCTACGGGATCTATCTGTGATTGATTCTCATATAATCCATACCAATCTGTACACCATTCCTCCACATTTCCATGCATATCATATAATCCAAAGGTATTGATAGGAGTCATCTTAACGTTCAGATTTACTGTTGTATCAATCCCCCATTGGTTATTTTGATTTTTATGATAAGAAGATGGCAATCCATCACCCATCGAAAAATCAAGAAAAGAACCTGCTCTACATGCATATTCCCATTCGGCCTCTGTAGGTAAACGATATTGTAAACCTTCTTTTAAAGATAACCACTCACAAAAAGCTACAGCATCATAATAATTTACAAAAATAACAGCTTCATTATCATCTTTTGATAAGCCAAACCTTCCTCTTATTTTTTTATGATCGGGATCAAACTTTTCGTATTGAAGATTAGTAATCTCTGTTGCACCCATCATAAAAGGTTTTGATATTGTAACTTTATGAATTGGAGATTCGTCATAATTAATGCCTTTTCCATGAGAACCCATATAGAAATATCCCTCAGTAATAGGTACCATCTCGATACCGATAGAGTTGACAAAGCCTTTTTTCGGTGTAATATTATTATTCTCATTGATAATAACATTTGATGCACGCGTTACTAACACTAAGAATATTAAATATAGTGCTATATTTAATATTCTTAGTATATAAATATTCGGTTTTAATAAATACATCATAAAAAGTTTCTATTGTTATAAAAGATCCGATTTAATAGAGTGGATTTTGAATGAGATTTGAATTCACATTTATTTCTCTTTCGGGAATGGGCCACAAATAATCGCGTGAAGCATTAAAATAACGCATTTCGGCTTTTAGTGTATCTAATTCATTCTTTTTATTTATATAAGTTATACCATAAGTACGCCCAGGAATAACTTGTTCAGCAATACTCCAACGTCTGATATCAAAATACCTTAAGCCCTCAAGGGGAAATTCAACCTTTCTTTCTAATCTGACTATTTCTCGTAACTGATCTTGACTTTTACCAACAGTTATTATTGGCATTCCAGCTCTTAATCTAATATCATTTATTGCTTTATAAACAGATTCATCTATCTTATTAAACTCTATTTTAGCTTCAGCATAAGAAAGCAGAACCTCTGCATATCTAAGTATAATTAGGTTATTAAAAGAATTGCTATTACTTTCAGCAATATCCTCAGGATTTACGTATTTTTTAAAATTAAATCCTGTCTTAGAAGTAAGTGTATTAGGATTATCTACCGCATTAGTACCAACAGGATTTTGATCAGGAAGTGGATTAAATATCTCTTGAGTGTACATTAAATCTCCAGGTACTAAAATTGTAGCTTTTAGACGAGGATCTCTATCTATATAAGGATTATACGGATCATAACCCGATTCTGAGCTATTAATATTATAACCATTAATCATTTGATAAGAGTCAACAAGATTTTTTAGAGGAACAATATAGCTGCTTCCAAAAGCAGATCTTGGACTGAAGACTTTGCTAAGGTCATGATTATAAGTAGTGGATATAAACTGTTTATCAAAGATTATTTCCTTTGAGTTTTCTCCGACGTACTTAAATAATGATTCATAATCTGGATAAAGACTATAGATATTAATATCCATAATCTCTTTAGCCATTTCAATAGTTTCAGAATACATGTTTTGTCTAAGATATACTCTCATCAGCAATGTCATAGCAGCACCTTTTGTGACACGGCCCGTATTTATATTATCATATTTTTCGGGCAATGTTGATGTTATATTTTTTAATTCATCAATAACAAAATCGAGCACTTCACTCTTTGGAGATCTTGAAACATAACCTGTTATAATATCTAAAGTGGTTTTCACTAAAGGCACGTCTCCCCATAGAAAGATCATATCTGAATAAGTCATAGCTCGGATAAATCGAACCTCGCTAATAAGTCTATTCCTTAATGTTTCATCGATATTATCAACTCTGCCAATGTTTTCTAAGACTGTATTTACTCTTTGAATGATTTCATATGAAGTTTTCCATTTTTTAATTGCAAACTTGTCATTGGCAGTCTGAGAACCATTACCCATTAAGTGTGCTATATCAAAAGAACTTTGGTTCCAAGCAATATCGGAAGCACAGTCCAAATAAATATAATCTTTTGCCGGAATCAAGGAGTAAACACCATTAACAGCCATAAGAGCATCCTGTTCAGTTTTCCAGAAAAATTCACTTACAATGCGATCGGTTGGCTGTGTTTCTAAATCAACACAAGCATTTGTTAAAATCATGCCTAGTGATATAATCGTCAAATAATATATATATTTTCTCATTTTTAAAAATTATTAAAATGTTACATTGAAACCTGCTGATAAAGTCTTAGTTTGTGTGTAATAATCTCCTCTTGTTCCAGATTGGAATTCAGGATCGTATACAACATCGGTAATAGTGAACAAATTAGTACCCGATAGGTAGACTCTAACCTTTGATGCTCCAAACTTACGTATAACTTTAAATGGAAAGTTATAACCTATTTGAAGATTTTTTAACCGCAGATAAGATGCATCTTGCACCCAAAAATTAGAAACAGCATTTGTAGGGCCAGATTTGTTAGATAGTACTATTGGATACTTCCCATCTGGATTATTTTCAGGATGAAACCTATCTGCCCATTCTTCCCAAATAAATCCGCCCCAAAAAGCACCATCCTTAATACCACCGCCTATAATTGAACTATTTTTCATAACTCCTTGAAAAAAAGCATCCACATAAAATCCTTTGTATTCACCATTAAGGTTAACTCCATAAATGTATCTAGGATTAGTTTCGCCCAAAGGTTTTTGATCGTCCATATTAAGAATACCATCATTATTTGTATCTCTGTATTTTGGGGATCCAACAATGGCAGCAGAATTTACTACAGGGTAATTATTATCAAAATCAGTCTGAGTCATAAGACCTAAGTATTCATAACCATAAAGGGTGTTCATTGCATAACCCTCTCCTCTTATAAATTCTTCACCAACTTTTTGCGGCTTGATACCTCCTAAACTTAAGATTTTATTTCTTACATCTGAAAGGTTAGCAGATACAGAATAATTAAAATTTCCTATATTATTGCGATGAGTTAGTGATAATTCCCAGCCTTTGTTTTCAACAACCCCAACATTTTGTGTAGGCGGATCTAATCCGATAATATTAGGGATATCCATATTTAAAAGAATATCTTCAGTTTTTTTATAAAAATATTCCCCTGTAAAACTCAACAATCCATTTAAAATATCTATATCTAATCCAAGATTAGATATTGTAGAAGTCTCCCAAGTAATATTCTTATTAGAAAGGGAAGTCATAGCAGCTCCATTCACCAGATTTCCTCCAAAATTATATATTTGAGTTAAGTCAATCGTTTGATAATATTGATAAAGTGCTATATCTTGATTCCCCAAAGAACCCCATGAAGCTCTAAATTTTAAATTATCAATAGTTTCAACACTTTTCAGAAAATCTTCTTCAGAGATTCTCCAACCTGCTGAAACGGATGGAAAGAATCCCCAGCGATTACCTTTCGCAAAACGGGATGAACCATCGTAACGGAAGTTTGCTTCAACCAGATATTTCTCCATAAAATTGTAATTAAGCCTTCCAAAAATAGACTGAAGCGCCCATTTCCGCGACAAACCACTGTTATCGCGAGTTTCTGGGTCACCTAAATTTAGTTCTTGTAAATCGTTGTAAGCAAAGTATTTACGATAGGCAGAAAGATCATTTGATTCATCAATGGTTTCCTGATAACCAAGTATTCCACTAATTTCATGTTCTTTATATTTCTTAATATAATCAAGCGTCAGGTTTTTATCAATATTAGTATGCCCATTTCTAAATTCATTTAAAGAATTATCCCATTTGCCAATTTGAGATCCAGTATAAAAGTCTTTAAATGAATATTGATAAGCATATTCTTTTCTATCAGTATTATTAATATAAGCACTGAACCTGCCTTTCAAATGCAAATCTGTAATCAATTCCCAATCTGCACTAATACTACCCATGAATTTATTCTTTTTGTTATCCTTATATCCGGAGTCGTAAATACTTGCTGCAGGATTGGAAACACCGATTAAAGTATAAGAACCATCAGGGTAATAAGGATTGGAAGTCGACTCTACGTTATTATAAAGAGCCCAGTAAACTTTGTCTAACAGATAGGGTTTAGTATTATTTTCACGAATAAAACTAATGTCAGATGATATTGTTAACTTCTCATGTAATTGATAGTCATTATTCAAACGAATAGAGTAACGTTTGTTGTTCACATTTTCAATAATTCCATCCTGATCTAAATAGTTTAATGAAAGCCTGAATTTATTAATTTTACTCCCCCCTGTAATGCTCAAAGCATGAGAATGCTGTGGTCCATTCTTAAAAATAAAATCATGATAATCGGTCCATGGATATTTATAAGGATCAACACCCGATAAAGTGTTTTGAATATATTCATCATTAAAACGAGGTTTCTTACCCATATTAGTATATGATTCATTAACAATATTCATATAGGTTTCTGCATCCACACTTTTAGGTAATCGTGTTGGTGATTGCATGCTGTAGCTGTAATTGTAGTTAATCGTAGTTTTCTTATCTTCTCCCCTTTTAGTAGTTACAAGAATAACACCGTTTGCCGCACGTGAACCATAGATAGAAGCAGAAGCTGCATCTTTCAATACCGATACAGATTCGATATCTTGTGGCAAAACATCATTTAAATTAGAAACAGGAATATTATCAACTAAAATTAGAGGTTTGGATATTCCCAAAGTACCAATTCCACGAATATTAATACTTGAATTTTCACTTCCTGGTTCTCCCCCTTTATCAATTATAGTCAAACCTGGTGCTAAACCTTGAAGAGCGGTAGCAGTGTTATTAAAAGTACGTTCATTGATAACATCTCCTTTAACACTGCTTATAGCACCAGTCAAATTCACTTTCTTCTGTACCCAATATAAGTTATTCGTAAAATTGAATTTTCACCTACTTCAAGTGAGAAATTACCTTCATAATCAGTTACAGTTCCATTACGAGTCCCCTTTTCAATAATATTTACACCTATAATTGCTTCACCTTGTGCATCTTTGATAATACCACTAATTGTTTTTCCTTGTTGCTTAGTCTCCAAAAGCTTTGAAGCAGTTTCAGTTGTTTCTCTGGGCGAAAGAACTATTTGTAAGCCTTTTACTTCATATTCTACATCGTGAGATAAAAATAATCTATCTAAAACAGATGAGATTGCTGCATTTTCAACTCTTACACTAACAATTCGATCAACATTGATTAATCGATTGCTATATAAGAAGTAATATTCCGATTTTTCTTCAATAGTTTGCAATACTTTTTCGATGGAAGCATTTTTCATATCCAACGAAATTTTGGTTTGCTGAGAGTATGAGTGTTCTGCATTTATATGAAATGCAAACACAAAAAGTAAAACGAGAGAGATTCTCATAATAATGGGTATTTTACTTAACAAAGCACAAAGAGTGCGTACTTCTTTGAGGTTTAAGAATTTGTTCATATTTTTACATTGTTATTAAATTGAGAAACTGGTTTGTTAACTTTATTGCTGTAGGTAAGGTGAGATTTTACTTATAACAATATGATTTTTTATTGAAGAAGAGTTTATTCGTCCCTTTTCCTTTGTCTGCTTTAATGTTTGTTTTTATTCCATTTATTAGGGTTTTAGTTATTTACATATTAAGGTTACTGTTTTTGCGAAAATGTATCATCATGACGTTTCTTTTGTGTAGAAATAGTATAATTAAGAGAAGTTGATAGTTTTAAAAGTTCTAAAATGTCTACCAAAGATTTGTTTACGAAAGTAGCAGTAAATTGATAATCTTTTGTGAAATTACCTTCAACACGTACAATGACATCGAATTTTCGAGCCAATTTATCTGCTATATTTACAATGTTTTCTCATCTGAAAAACATTTTACAATCTTTCCATGCAGTTTCAACATACGTGTCTGCAACAGAAACTTCTAACATTTTAGTCAGTGGATTAACTACTGCCTTTTGTCCAGGTATCAATGATTGTCTCTCGGTGAGTTTGTCTAAAGAAACATCGATATTACCTTTAGCTAATGTTATTGTATGATATACATCTTCAGAATATGCATTTATATTAAACTCTGTTCCATAAGCACTCACAACCGTTTTATCTGGCGTAACAACATTAAACCTGTTTCTCTTATCAGCCACTACTTTGAAATATGCTTCTCCCATTAACTGAACTGTCCTCTCTTTTTCGGTAAATTTACGGGGATAAGTTAATTCGCTTTGCGAATTGAGCCAAACCTCACTTCCATCCGGTAAAACAGCTTTTGTGACCAGGCCGGGAGCAGAATATATTGTAATAATTTCTTGTAGCGAATTTTTTAAAAGAGGTTGAATTACATATTGTTGCAACAGAAAAAGAGGTAATAAGATAGCTGCTGCATTACGAGTGAAATTCCAAACTATTCTTTTAAATTATAGATTTCCCTTATCTGATTTACTTTTGCAGAAAATTCAGCACAAGAAATCATAAGAATATCGCATTCTTTCATCTCTGAAGCAGAAAGAGTGCCATTAATATAGGATAATATGTGTGATTTGTTAGTTTTCAATTAGAATTATTGTTTTAATTGGATACAAAAAGCGTTTAAAAACCCTTTTATACTTACTTGACGGATGAGAAGAGATATACCCTATGTTAAAATAGATATATTTATTGGGAGATAATCTTTCAGCTCTTCTCTCAGTACTTTTAATGTTTGGCTAATATAACTTTCTACTGTTTTGGGTGATATATTCATTTCCGCAGCTATTTCATTATAAGTCAATTTTTGAGTGCGACTCATACTGAAAGCTGATTGTATATTTTTAGGAAGTTCCTGCAATGCTGCTTGAAGTATCTTCTCCAATTCTTTTATGGTATAAATTTCGTCAGGAGTTATAGAAGAGTAAATAGCAGCAAGGTTTTCTATATATTTATTTTGAGAAGATTGTTTTCTGATAAAATCGGTACAGCCATTTCTAACACTCGTAACCAAAAAATTACGAAAATATTTAAGGTTTTACGATTTTTCCATAAATTAAAGAAAACTTCTTGAACTATATCCTCACATGATTCTGAAGAAGATATATACCTACTTGCAAAAACACAAAGAGAAGGGTAGAACTCAAAAAATAGTATTTTAAATGCATCGTGATCGTCTGCAAATGCTACTCTTCTAAAAATATTCTCATATGGTACTTTATTCCGCATAAATTACATTTAGCCTACATCTTACTTATAAACATAAACAAACATAGCTAAAAATATTAATTAAGAAGAGACAAAGAGAAATTGATTAAAAAAAAGTTATATAAATACAAAAGTATACTTACTAATATGTTTTCCTCTCCAAATTTAGTTAATTGATAGTTTCTACTAAATGGTTTGGGTTCACTTTTTCACTGTTCTTTAATAAAACAATAGTGCAAGAAAGATTGAGAATTTAATCTAAAGCACAAGAAGATAAATTAAGTCTTTCCATAATATTTTTTGGATCTGCAAAATTCATATTAGAAACTTACATTCAAGACTCATATTTTCTTAAAATAAACATGTTAAGTCTTGACCCTAATTTGGACAGCTTTAGTATCTCCTTGCCAAGTATAGGTGCCCCTTGGTTTGATGCTGTTCATTTGGATGACGATCTGGGTCTTCCCGCTGAAGAATTGGAAGGTAAAACCTTTGCGTTTAAATATATCACAGAC
>CAJDWD010000067.1_pt1 | contig 12269 bp, 7 predicted proteins | sample 7391451 | NCBI WGS metagenome assembly CAJDWD01 (sample SAMEA7055716, study PRJEB34461) | soil metagenome | biome: terrestrial ecosystem; feature: Peninsula; material: soil | place: Antarctica | collected 2016
ATTAAATCCTTTCGAAGTTGCTCTTTAGATATTCCTTTTTTTAATAGAGAAAAAAACTTGGGTGTGAATTGAGATTCTTTCATAACATGCAGCGTTGCCTTTAATTTGAAGAATTATTTGGCACGTATAAGTTTAAGATATGCAAAGATATTTAAAATGCTTAATATTCTAGGCATATATAAAGTTCAAGGTTTACTTTGAATTTAGGAGATAAAACCTTCAAGAAAACTTAAATAGTATATATAAGCACTGCTTGTCAATGCATACGCTGTAATCTAATAGCATTTAAAATTGCCAAAAATGCCACGCCCACATCTGCAAAAACAGCTTCCCACATTGTTGCAATTCCACCAGCACCTAGAATTAACACAATCAATTTCACTCCAAATGCCAAAATGATATTTTGCCAAACGATACGTCTGGTGGAGCGACCAATTTTTATGGCTCGTGCAATTTTTGATGGATGATCGGTTTGTATAATCACGTCGGCTGTTTCAATAGCAACATCGCTTCCCAAACCACCCATTGCAATGCCCACGTCGCTGGCAGCAATCACCGGAGCGTCATTTATTCCGTCTCCCACAAAGGCAACTTTAGTCCCAGGAATCCTCATTAAAGCTTCAACCTCATTTAATTTGTCTTCAGGTAAGAGACCACCAATAGCCTGATTCAATTTCAGTTCACTCCCTATTTTTTCAGTGATTGAAGCTTTGTCGCCCGAAAGCATAATTATGTTTGAAATTCCCAGTTTTCGAAGTTCAGAAACCGCTTGATGAGAATCTTCTTTTAATTCATCGGCAATTACAACAAAGCCGGCGAATTTATTATCTATCGCCACCATCACAATAGATTCTACAACTGTTTCAGTTTCTGGAGGAACTTCTATATTATTAAAAGTCATTAACGACTTATTTCCCACCAAAATTGTTTTCCCGTTTACAGTTCCTTTTAGACCTTTCCCAGCTATTTCATTAACATTGGAAGCTTGGCAACTATTACCACTTCCTTGATATTCCATAATAGCCCGAGCAATTGGATGCGTTGATTGCGCTTCCATAGCCAAAAGATATTGCATCATATCTTCTTCCGAAATTCTATAAGTTTTAATCTCTTTTATTTTGAAAACTCCTTTGGTTATAGTTCCTGTTTTATCCATAACCACTGTATTTATTTTGGTGATTGCATCGAGAAACGAAGCTCCTTTAAAGAGAATTCCATTTCTGGAAGCAGCACCGAGTCCTCCGAAATAACCCAGAGGAATAGAAATAACGAGCGCACAAGGGCAAGAAATCACCAGAAAAATTAAAGACCTATAAAGCCAATCCTGAAATACATAATCATCCACAAAAAAGTAGGGTAGAAGCGTTACGCCAATCGCTAAAAAAACAACTATTGGGGTATAGATCCTAGCGAATTTCCGAATGAAAAGTTCTGTCTTCGATTTGCGAGAAGTAGCATTCTCAACAAGATGTAATATTCTAGCTATTGAGCTGTCATCAAATACTTTGGTAGATTCTATTTCTATAACACCTTCAAGATTGATGCTTCCTGCATAAACGGTGTCTCCTTTCTTGATTGTATCTGGTTTGCTCTCCCCAGTTAGTGCAGCTGTATTCAGAGTTGCTTTTTCGGAAAGCAGTTCGCCATCCAACGGAATTTTCTCACCAACTCGTACTTGTATTTTTTCACCTATTGCAACATTTTCAGGATCTACAGAAACGTAATTATTATTTCGGAATACCACAGCAACGTTTGGTCGAACATCCAATAATGCCTTAATATTTCCTCTGGCTTTTTCGACTGCTGAATGTTGGAACAATTCTCCTACCGCATAAAAAAGCATAACAGCAACTCCTTCTTCATAATGCCCAATTGCAAAGGCACCAATAGTGGCGATAGTCATTAAGAAGAATTCAGTGAAAAAATCGCCTTTTATGATATTATCCCAACCCTGTTTCATTACAGGAAAACCTACAGGAATATAAGCTATAACGTACCACCCTAGTCGAAACCAACCTTTAAAGAATTCTATTTCAAAATAATCCATAGCTATCCCAGCTATAAGCATCACAAAACTGATAATTGCGGGAAGATATATTTTAAAATTACTTCTGGTATGTTCGTGATTATTGCTGTGATCATTGCTACAGCATCCTTCTGCCTCTGGTAATTGATCAGATTTTATTTTTTCTGTTTCCATTTTTATCTTTTGTCACGTTCGAAATAAATTTTCTTTCAAACTGGATGTTTCATAAGAATTTTGAAATTATTATCTTCTAATTGTCCTCATTATAATTGTGCAAGGTATTTAACTTAGTAGTGCAATGGAAGTGCATAATATGGAAGGTTGCTAGAATTGATAATATTTTTGTCAAAAAAGTTGCAATAATAAAAATTGCTTATATTTATGATTCCCAACCGATCAGCAAAAATTCTATCTCCAAATTTTCAATAGGTTGTTTTCTAAAATTGATAAAGGATGAATTTATTTTTCAGCTATTCTAGAGCACAGAAGGACGAGGTTGTGGATCTCGTAGATTTTTTAAGTATTTATCATAATGGTTGGTTTGATTCCAAGATTGGCGCCGGTGTTGAATGGTGGAAAGAAATCCTTTCACAAATAAGAAACTGCGACGTTTTTGTATTTGTTCTTTCTGATGATTCAAACCAGTCCAAAGCCTGTAAGGCAGAACTAGAATATGCTCACAAGCTCGGCAAACATATGGTAATCTTACAGGTAGATGAAATCGATCCTGCATTCTTTCCTATATCTTTAAAAGCAGATAATATTACTCCTTATTTCGCTTTGGAAAACAGTAGAAAAAATAAGCTATTACGCAGCTTAAAGGAAATTGAGGATAATAAAATATACACTTGGGATGATAAGGACTATAAAAATATTCTCGAACCGCGCATGCCGATATCAGAGTTGAGTGCCATACTTTCTGAAATTAATACCGACGAAGAACTTTCCTTAGATGAACAGGAAAAACTTTTAAATCGCATTGAAAGGTTGATTGCAAAAAAGGAAGAAAAGTTAGCGAACATTGAAAAGGGATTGGAACTATTTCTCAAAAGAGATGATATCAATTATCTAGTGGGAAAGAAAATAGATGCTATGTTGCCTTTGGAAGGGAAGGTGAATCCAACGAATCCACCAATTCCGCCTGAGCCAGATCACGATGAAATTACTAATCTGGTATTGCGCGATATAGTCACTATAACAGAAAAATATACTGAAGATAAGAATATTCGTTCCAGATTAAAAACCCAGCAACACAATCCCGTCCTGCTTTTCGGTTCCTGGAAACGTCTTAAAAATATTCAGAATGGACAGAGCATCCCAATAATGATGCAAGAGTTTATTATTTTCAATAACAATTATGCTTTTCAGTTGATTCAGAATAATATGCAGACCAATTATGGCAGTTTTATGTTCAACCAAGAATTTTTGACCATAAATTTTTGGAATGGAATGATTGATACGCGATCGTATCAATGTTTTCAGAATGAGCTTTATATAGTTCAGTATATGAACAACGTCGCCTTTAATGTAGATTGCTACACTCGAAGCTTTTAAAAATACGCTTCGATTTAACCTTCAGAATCCAGAAACCATTCTTCGGCTCTTTTGATTCCTTCTTTGATTGCTTCATCTTCAGAGATATCACCTTTTTTCTTAAGCTTTTGGGCAATTTCCACAGCTCTTTTTCTAACGTCTGGAGTTAAATTATCCAGATCTGCCTTAAAGTTTTCAAATGTCCAGTTCATAGGGTTTGTATTATAGATGCAAGGTAATTTATAAGATGGTCCAACAGAAGTGCATTAACTTTGGCATTTATCGCAAACACCTTTAATTACAAGATTTGCGTTTTCTGCAATAAATCCGTTGGGAAGGTTGATTTGTGGTATTTTATGATCTGTGAGACAAATTGTTTCATCGCAAACATTACAATGGAAGTGAAGATGTAGATCGGTTTCTATTTCGCAGTTGCAACCTTCTTCGCATAGCGCATATTTTGCAGTGCCGGTGCCATCGTCTATTTGATGAACAATTCCTTTTTCTTCAAAAGTCTTTATCGTTCTATAAAGAGTAGTCCTATCAGATTTCCCAAAATGATTTTCAATATCGGTAAGTCCTTTGGCTGCCTCATTTTCCAATAGAAATTTATAGACAAGAATGCGCATTGCAGTTGGTCTAACATTACTTTTTTGGAGTAATGGTTCTATATTAAACATATTGATATTTTTAAATTTTTCTCTTTTCATTTTTAATCTCGGTGAACAGTAAAAATACTATATTTATGATGTCTTTTTAATCGCATTCACAAAGATTTTACATCCATTAAATATAAGATGATGAGTCTCTAAACTCTCACTCTAAACTCATATTTTTTTATTTTAACTTGAATTAGGTTCATCTTTAAATTTAACACAAGTTTATGCGGAAAGACTACCATTAAGCCTAATTCTATAAAATATTACAATAGTATTTTCTTACATTTGAAAACTACCAAAGAATGCATTGGAAAAAGAAGAAAAAAAGAAGAATAAACCAAGAAAATATAGGTTTTTAAGGATCATTGCGAGGATAATCGCCGTTCTTATAATCCTGTTCTTTTTGCTTGTACTATTTATCCGCAGTCCTTGGGGACAGGACATTATAGTTCAACGTGCCGTCGAATATGTTTCAGGAAAAACCCATACCAAGGTTGAGATAGAAAAACTATTTATCACTTTTGACGGAAATATAATGCTCAAGGGTTTGTATTTGGAAGACACGAAAGGCGATACCTTGGTCTATTCAAAATCCCTAGAAGCAGATGTGCCACTGTTGCCAATAATTCGGGGAAATGGAATTGGAGTCAACAGTCTTGATTGGGAAGGTTTACGCGCCAATGTTATTAGAAAAGATTCTCTTAGTGGTTATAACTTTCAATTTCTACTTGACGCTTTTGTAACTCCAGATACTACAACCGTTGCTGTTGATACAACTTCCTCTCCTTTGAATCTTATCTTGGGAGAAATCAACTTTAAAGATTTTGATATAGTTTTTGATGATTCTGTCTTAGGGATTGAGAGTCGTTTTAGAATTGGAACGCTAGCGCTGCAAATGAAAAAAACGGATTTGGAACATATGGAATTTCGTGCTTCTGAAGCATCCATCTCCAATGCTAGAATAAAATATATCCAATCTCCAGTTCCTCCATAGAGCTGTCAGATTTTTATATAGAGCTTCAGAAAGCGGATTTAGCCAATAATGATATTGCAATAGGCGATTTTAGACTTAAAAACTCAATTATAAAAATAAATACCCAGACTGAAACCAATGTTATTACACAAAAGGCCGTAGAAATAAAAGACGAGATAAAAGAAGATATCCAAAAATTTGAGTGGCCAGACTTTAAAATTGCGCTTTCTAATATTGATTTGGAAGCTAATAATATCAGCTATTTCGTTGGAAGTGCAAAAGTGAAAAAAAACGAATTTGATGCAAATGCTATTAGCCTACAAGATCTAAGGCTTAAAGCTAATAATATTTTCTTAAGGGATAAAAAGGCGGGATTAAATTTGGACGCCTTTACATTTGTAGAAGGTTCTGGTTTAGATCTTAAAGAGCTAGCGTTAAAACTTGAGGCTACGGACAAAATTTTAGAAGTGGATGATCTAAAACTTGCGCTGAACAACAATAAAATAAAAGGAAAAATTCGTTTAGATTATCCTTCGCTCGCTGATTTGATTGAGGCACCGGACAAATCCAAAATAGCTCTTGACATACCTTCCTTTCAAGCTGACTTGAAAGATGTTTTTAAATTCCAACCTGAGTTGCGAAAGAATGAATATTTAAGGACACTGAGTAAAAAATATCTCAGCGGAAACCTTACTGCTTCAGGGTATCTTTCCGCAATACAAATTCCAGATTTAAATGTTCGTTGGGGAAATACAACCCAAATAATTGCAAATGGGTTTATTCAGAATGTAACAGATCCAGACAACTTAAAGTTTGATATTCCGCGATTTTCTGCTCGTACAAAACGAAGTGATCTTATACAATTTGTAAGCGAAGATGATCTGGGAGTCAGTTTGCCTGAAGACGTTTCACTTATTGGAACCGCAAAAGGAAATATGAGGGATATATTTGCGAAAGCTGAATTGACAACCTCACAAGGAATCGCAATTATAGACGGTCACTTTAAAAACGACTCCGAAATTTCTTTTGATGCTGACATAGAAATAAAGGAATACAAGTTAAATGAACTTCTTAAAAATGATCAACTTGGTGCGATAAGCTTGAGTTTAAAAACTAATGGTTCTGGAAGCGAAATCAATAGTCTTAATGCAGTTTTGGATGCGAATATTTCTAGGTTTCAGTTTAACGATTATGTCATTAACGATCTTGCGATAAATGGGAAAATAAAGGATGGGAAGGGAGATATTGTTTCAAAATACAAAGACAAAAATTTAAATCTAGATTTAAATGTAGATGTAGAGTTAGACTCCATTGCTTCAAGAGCTAGTGCACATTTGAATATCATTGGAGCCAATCTGCAATCTTTAGGGCTGATGGATCGAGATGTACGAACTGCCCTAAAGTTGGACGCCGATTTTGAAGGAAACAAAGATGGTTTTGATGTAATCTCAACCATTGGAGACGGCGTCGTGGTATATGACAATAAAACATATTTGTTGGGTGATTTTTTAGGTACAGCACACGTACGAAAAGACACCACTTCTATTTGGCTGGATAATAAAATGATACAGCTTAGCTTAGAAAGCAATACCAATCCAGAAGCTTTTGCAACTGCAATTCAGCGTCATATTGCAAGTTATTTTTCTAGAAAAATAAAATTATCAGATACAATTCAGCGTCCCATAAAACTTTTTGTTATAGGTAAAATTGTTGAATCTCCAGTATTAAACGAGGTGTTCTTAGTCAATGTAAAAAAGCTGGATACCGTAAAAATCGGAATTGCCTTTGATGAAGCTGCCAGAAAACTTAAAGCCGATATCCGGGCGCCTCATATTAATTATGGTGGCAATGAATTAGACAGTTTGGCTTTTACAATGGATACGGACAAGGAAAAATTCGTGTTCGATTTAGGTTTCAATAATTTAAAAGGTGGGCCTTTGGATATTCCGAAAACAAAAATAATAGGTAATCAACAGGATAACGAACTCAGTTTAAAATTTAATTCTGTCTATAAGGACAGTACCTTAATTAATATCCAGTCACAGATTACTGGTACTTCGGAAGAACTTAGATTCCATATAATTCCAGAAGATTTGATTTTGGATAGAAATGCTTGGCAAACACCACAAGATAACGAAGTTCTCATTTATAAAAATAATCTTGTATTTAATAATTTTACCTTCACAAGGAATGAAGAGTCAGTAGAAATAACTGATAAATTCTCCGACGTTTCAAAAAATCATTTCGCCATTGAATTTAAAAACTTTAAACTGAGTGAAATTCTGAATTATCTAAATCCAGAGGAAGAACTGGCAAAAGGGAATTTAAACGGAAACTTGGTAGTTGTTGAACCTTTTGGAAGTTCGGGTCTTTTGGCAGATCTCTCTATCAAAGAACTCAATTTGATGGATGTGGATTTGGGAACATTAACAGTTGATGCGAAATCTTTAGGTGGCAATAGTTATGATTTTAATTTAGCGATTAAGGAAGGCGAGGTAGATCTAGATTTAAAAGGCGATTATCTCGCAACAGAAACCGAGGCAAAACTCGATTTGGATTTGGATATAAACCAATTTAAAATGCGGGCCTTGGAGGGATTTTCCCTCGGTGAAATAAAAGATGGGGACGGTAGTTTCTCAGGTGAATTCCATCTAAACGGAAGCCCAACAAAGCCGCAATATGATGGTAATTTAAAATTTAATAATGCAAAATTCACTGTTGCAAAATTAAATGCTCCTTTTACCTTGGCTAATGAAATTTTAAAGATTGACAACAAAGGTCTATATATGGACAACTTTACGGTTCGGGACGAAAATGATAATCGCTTGGTAATGACTGGAAAGATAGGTACAGAGACTTTCGTCAATCCAACATTTGATATAAACTTAAACGCTGAAAACTTTCAGGTGCTAAACGCGACGAAAGATGACAATGATTTTCTGTATGGTAAAGCTTCTTTTGACGCGGATGCTAAGTTGACGGGAGATCTTCAAATTCCTAAATTGGACGCAAGAATCACGGTAAATGACGATACCGATCTAACCTATATTTTGCCTTCATCTTCGGTAGCTATTGAAGAAAGAGGTGGGGTGGTGATTTTCGTAAACAGGGAAAATCCGGATGCTATCCTAACTCGAACTACGGAACAAACTGCCACGTTATCTGGTATTGATGTTAAAGCTTTTCTCAAAATAGGGAAGAAAGCAAAAGTGACAATAATTATTGATCAAGAAACCGGTGATAATTTTCAGGTTTTTGGAGATGGGGAATTTGACTTTACTATAAATCCTAATGGTCGAATGAATCTTAGTGGCGTGTATGATATCGCTGGTGGGCATTATGAAATGAATCTTTACAACCTAGTAAATCGTCGTTTTGAATTGGCAGAAGGTAGCAGGGTAAGTTGGTCGGGCGACCCTTTTGACGCAGTACTGGATGTGAAAGCATTATATGAGGTGGAGGCTTCTGCTTCAGCATTAATGGCGCCTATAAGTTCTGGTTCGGATCCATCGGCTAAGAATAAATATAGACAGGTCTTACCATTTTATGTTTATCTAAATGTAGATGGAGAACTGACCAAACCAGTAATCTCCTTTGATTTGGATATGCCGAAAGATGAGCAAGGGGCAATAGGTGGGCAAGTTTATGGTAGATTACAACAAGTAAATCAGCAGGAGGGCGAATTAAATCGACAAGTTTTTTCTCTGCTGGTTTTAAACCGTTTTTATCCTGAACCGGGAAGTGATGGTAGTGGGGGAGGATTTGCCACTGTGGCGCGTGACAACATTAATGACGCGCTTTCAGATCAATTGAATACTTTTTCCGATAAGCTATTGGGGAATTCCGGCGTGGAATTGGATTTCGGTCTCGACACTTATACCGATTATCAGGGAGAAACACCGCAGGAACGCACCCAATTGGATATAGCAGCACAAAAGAAATTGTTTAATGAACGATTAATCGTGCGAGTGGGTAGTGAAGTAGACTTACAGGGAAGTAGTTCAACAGACGAAGCAGCTCCACTTATTGGGAATGTAAGTTTGGAATATCTTCTTACTGAAAATGGACGTTACCGATTAAAAGGCTTTAGAAGAAATGAATTTGAAAATGTTATTGATGGTCAAACAATTGTCAGTGGCATTGCACTCATCTTTACACAGGAATTCAACAAATTTGATGAGTTATGGCAGGCTATTCTCAAGGGAGAAACCAAGGCTGAGAAAGAAGCTCGTAAGGCTTCCGAGGAGAAGTTGAAGGAGCAGAAGGAAAAGGAAAAAGCCGAAAGAGAGCAACTTAAATTAGAAAAGCTTGAGAAAGATAAGGTTGCTGATTCTAAAAAGAAAATCGAGGAATAATCGTTTTTTTATTGAAAGCATAATATTATAAATTGTTGAAGAATATACTAACAATAGGTACCGGAGTGAGATATAGATCAAAAATAGGAATTGTTTTTACTGCGATTATTTTCGTCCTGCAATCCTGTGCGGTAAAAAAATATGTACCAGAAGGCGAGCGACTCTATACTGGCGCCACAGTGGAAATAAAATCTGATTCTTTAATAAAAAGAGAAGGCCAGTTAATATCCGTGTTGGAAGAAGCATTGCGTCCAAAACCAAATAAGAAATTTTTAGGATTGCGTCCAGGGCTTCATTATTATTATAAAATGCAACAGGAGCATCCAGGATTTATCAATAAATGGCTGTATAAGAAAATAGGAGAAGAGCCTGTTTATCAAAGTGATGTAAAACCCTATGATGTAGAGGAAATATTACTTAACAGAATGGAAAATAGAGGTTTTTTCTATAGCGAAACTATTTCCGAATTTGAGGAAAAGGAAAAAGAGGCATCGGTTAAATATACCATAAGAGCCACTACTCCATATACAATCGCCACCTATCAGTTGGATAGTTTGCCGCAACCTATTTATTCAGAAATCAAAAGAAGTGTGGCCGAATCAAAGCTTTCAAAAGGAATGCGTTTTGATCTTGCCAATATGAAAATTGAAAGAGAGCGAATTGACAGTGATCTTAAGAATAAAGGCTATTACAATTTTAATCCAGGCTTTTTTATTTTTGAAGCGGATACCAATCAATATGACAAAAAACGATTTGATTTGTTTCTTCGTTTAAAGAAGGATGTACCTAAAAAGTCCATCGTTCCCTACAAAATTTCAAAAATAAACGTTTACGCAAATTATGATGTTCAGGATTCCACAGCGAATAATGTGGTGCGTTTTAATGAGAAAAACTATATCAATAGCGAGGATTTTTTTAAGCCTAAATATTTGGATCCATATATCACTTTGGAAGAGGGACAATTCTATAATCCAAAAACTTCAAAGAATACAGCTCGAAGACTTTCGACTATTGGCGCTTACAAATTTGTAAATATCCAATACACGGAAAAAGATTCATTGCTTTCCGATAGTTTGGGGATTTTGGAGGCTAATATATTCCTTTCGCCCTTAAATAAACGAGCCTTAAGAGCGGAGCTGCAGGCAGTTTCTAAATCGAACAATTTCGCAGGCCCCGGACTTGCAGTAACTTACAGTAATCGAAATCTGTTTAAAGGAGGTGAAACTTTTAATACCACCGCAAAGTTTGGATATGAAGTACAGGCAGGTGGTAGCGGAAATAGCGGAAAAACTAGTGTGGAACTTGGACTTAAAAATGAGCTTATTTTTCCACGTGTTATATTCCCGGTAAAAATAAACAGCGATTTCTTTAAATACTCCATTCCGAAAACCAAAACCAGTATAAGCATTGATTACTTGGCGCGAACTAAATTATATTCCTTGCTCTCCGGCACAGCTCAATTTGGTTATGTATGGCAGGCCAATAGATATGTTTCTCACGAGATTATTCCCATTTCTATCAACTATACAAAACTCTCCAACACTACAAAAGAGTTTGATTCTATCTTAGTGCAAAACCCATTTTTAAAACGCAGTTTTGAGCAGCAATTTATTTCTGGTCTCTATTATTCATTTACCTATAACGGGATGGTTGACGCGGCTAAGAAGCATCAATTCTTTATAAATTCCACATTGGATATTGCCGGTAATAGTATCAGTCTTTTTGGTAAAGAAAATGATTTGGGCAATAAAGAGTTTTTGGGATTGGAATATGCTCAATATGCAAAGGCAGATATCGATTTAAGATATCATTTTAACTTTGGAAAAGAACAAGTTATTGCCACTCGAATTTTTGGGGGCTACGGTCTTCCCTATGGAAATTCAGAAATCATGCCTTATGTAAAACAGTATTATTCTGGAGGACCATATAGCGTTAGGGCATTTAGAATACGTTCTTTAGGCCCGGGAACTTATAGGGATGAAGACAATCCTGATAGTAATTATTTCGATTTAACGGGAAATATACGTTTAGAAGCGAATATTGAATATCGCTTTCCAATATGGTCATTCTTTAAAGGTGCGGTCTTCATGGATGCCGGAAATATATGGAACTCAAAACCAAACGAGGCATTTTTAGGCAAGGATAAATTCACTTCTAATTTTATAAATGAATTGGGGATGGGCGCAGGGGTAGGGCTACGTGTTGATGTGCAGGGCTTTGTACTTCGTTTTGACTTTGCCGCACCTTTCCACGATCCATCCGATCCTAAAAAATACAAGTTCGATGTTAATGAGACCGTCTTCAATTTTGGGATTGGATATCCTTTCTAGCCGTTTAAAAATATAAATTTTCTATTATCTTATTTCTCAACAGTATATTGAAAAGTTTTTTATATCGCGTATAAACCTGATGTAATTTCATAGGGCTTTAATAAAAATTTCACTAGCGATAAGTCTAGGTTTAACAATACTTTATCAGACTTAAAAATTCTAGTGTTTATCTTTGAGCTATAAATGATAAACAAAAAAATGGAAAATAAAAGATTAGAAAAATTGACTGTTGGCGGAGGATGTTTTTGGTGCACCGAAGCTGTTTTTGATCAGGTAAAAGGTGTTGAAAAAGTGGTTTCGGGATATTCTGGAGGTAAAGTACCTGGAACTCCAACGTATAGGGAGGTTTGTAGTGGTCTAACAGGACATGCTGAAGTTATCCAAGTTTCTTTT
>CAJDWD010000084.1_pt1 | contig 12058 bp, 15 predicted proteins | sample 7391451 | NCBI WGS metagenome assembly CAJDWD01 (sample SAMEA7055716, study PRJEB34461) | soil metagenome | biome: terrestrial ecosystem; feature: Peninsula; material: soil | place: Antarctica | collected 2016
TGGATGGTAAATAGTAAATTAAGTTTTGGCGTAGATGAGCCATCTGAGAGCAACTTACTAAGGCAGTTGCAACAATCTATGGACGAATTGAAAGGTCAAATAAGTAGTTTGAAATAAAAAAGAGGGATGTCGTTTTGGACATCCCTCTTTTTCTTTTTCAAAGACTAAAATTAGTTTTTGTCTTTTTTCTTTATTTTAGTGTTCCCGTCGTCATCGGTTTTGATTTTAACCTTTTCGTCGTCTGTCTCCATTTTAATTTTATCGCCTCCGTCTTTTACTTTAATTTCGGCTCCTTTGTCCTGCATTTCTTCTATTAGACTTTGTTCTGTCGTCTTTTGTTCTCTACAAGACGAAAGTGATATTGTTAAAAATCCTGCGAACAAGGCAATCATTGTTAGCTTTTTCATTGTTTAAATATTAAGTTAGTGTTTGTTTAGTTATTAATCAATCTCATCGATTTTCTCATCGATCTTATCATTAATTTTTTTATCTATTTTTTTGGAAGTTCTTTCCAAAACTCCTTCTCTTCTTTCTGGGGCTTCTTTTTCTACCCTTACTTCTCGAATAACTTCTCTGGTTTCGGTTTTCTGTTCACGACATGAACCTAAAGCGATCGAGGCAATAGCAATAAGTAATAAAATATTTTTCATAATTACATTTTTATAATAATGGTTTGAGCAAATCTAGGTTTAAAATGATAGAGAATTGGTAATTATATCCTAAAAATTGTGAAAGAAATATTAAGAAATGAGGTTTATCACATAAAAGCTGAAAAACTAAGCCCTTGATAAATCCCTATGTGTGGAAATATACGTCATGACTTTTTCTGTTGCTCCAGTATTGCTGTTCACAAAATGTCCTGAGATCATACCAGTTTTATCGCGGAAATTGTCGTTTTCAACCAGTTTCTTCAATATCTCACTGCATTCAGTCGCATTAGTGATAGAAAATAAACCTGCAAGTGAACGAAGATGGATAGCTTCGGGAAATTCGTCATAATTCTTCCCAATTACTATAGGTACGCCGAAAGTAGCGGGTTCTAAGATATTATGAAGCCCTGTTTTTCCCATAGCCCCTCCCACATAAGCAATGTCCGCATAGCTGTAAAGTTTGCTCAACAAACCGATGCAGTCAATAATCAAAACGCTATATGCGGAGATGTTCACCTCATCTTTATTTGAATGTAGTATGGTCTTTTTTACAATTTTATTTCTGAAATCGTCAATCTTAGATGACTCAATTTTATGGGGCGCAATAATAAATTTCACATTAAGACGAGCGGTATTTATGTAATTTAAAAGAACCGCTTCATCTTCTGGCCAAGTACTTCCGCAGACAATACATAAGGAATTCCCTTTAAATTCTTCAGCAAATTTCAATGTGTTGTCCATTTCAATCTGATGTGATACCCGATCAAAACGCGTGTCGCCGCTCACTGTTATATTATCAAAGCCGATACTCCGTAATAATTCTTCTGAATTTTCATCTTGAACGAAAAAGTGTTCAAAAGTGGTAAGTGCTTTTCGCATAAAGCCGCCATAACTTTTAAAAAATAGCTGATTTTCTCGAAAAACACCAGAAACCAAAAGTGTTGGAATGTTTTTCTTCTGAAGTTCAAAAAGATAATTCGGCCAGAATTCGTATTTCACAAAAACTGCGAGCTTAGGATTAATGGTATTTATAAATTTTCGCGCATTTGAAGGAGTGTCCATTGGCAGATAAACAACCGCATCGGCCAAATGAGTATTTTTCTTGATTTCATATCCCGAAGGGGAAAAGAAGCTCACTACTATTTTATGATTTGGCTTTAATTTTTTTATAGCTTCCATAATTGGAACGCCTTGTTCAAATTCGCCCAAAGAGGCGCAATGGAACCAAATTGTCTCATCCGTTGGAGAAATATTTTCCTGTAAGGTTAAAAACACATCTTTTCTTCCTTCAACAAATAGTTTCATCTTCTTGCTGAATAGCGCCACAATCCTCAACCCGAAGGAGGTAAGTTGAATCAAAAAGTTATAGATGATGTGCATATGAAACAAAAGTACCAAAATTCAATCGCTAAATTTGGAAGGTGAAGGTCAATAACTTAATAATCCTACTTTCAAAACCTAACAGTTTTCATTGAGCGACAGTATATTCATACTTTCAAGAAGAACTTCAATAAAATGCAAAACCTAAGATGACTGAATGTTTTGAAAGCCAACGTATTTTGATTTTGTGATTGATTTTTATTGCTTTCAAAAAATACCGAAGTCCAAATTTGATTTTCGTAATTTTGCAGAACTCATAACAATAGAATTTCAATTTAAAAGAAACCGCTGGAGTTTACATTGAGCGAAGTCGAAATAAAGGCAAAATATGAAGAAAATCCAAATGGTTGATCTTAAAGGTCAATATAATAATATTAAGGAGCAAGTTGATAGTTCAATAATGAACGTTATAGAAACTACAGCATTTATAAATGGTCCAGAAGTTCACGAATTTCAGAAGGAATTGGAGGGATATTTAAATGCAAAACACGTAATACCCTGTGCCAACGGAACTGATGCTCTTCAAATAGCTATGATGGCGCTTGACTTAAAGCCTGGCGACGAGGTTATAACTGCCGATTTTACCTTTGCGGCAACCGTAGAGGTTATTGCGCTTTTACAGTTAACTCCCGTTTTGGTTGATGTTGATCCTTTCAATTTTAATATCGACATTGAAGCAATTAAAAAAGCGATTACGCCAAGAACAAAAGCTATTGTTCCCGTGCATCTTTTCGGTCTATCGGCCAATATGGATGAGATTATGGCAATTGCCAAAGAACACAATCTTTATGTCATTGAAGACAACGCTCAAGGAATTGGTGCAGACTATACGTCAAAAGATGGCACTAAAAGGAAAACTGGAACCATTGGACATGTTGCTTCTACTTCTTTTTTTCCGTCGAAAAATTTAGGATGTTACGGAGATGGTGGTGCTATTTTCACTAATGATGATAATTTGGCACATAGTATCCGCGGAATTGTAAACCACGGAATGTACGAGCGTTATCATCACGATGTTGTGGGTGTGAATAGTAGATTGGATTCTATTCAGGCTGCCGTGCTTCGTGCAAAACTGCCACATTTGGATAGTTATAATTCCGCTCGAAAAAAAGCTGCACAAAAATATAATAAAGCTTTCGAAGGTCATGAAAATATTATTACACCCACGGGTTGCGGCAAATGTTCAGAAACCAATTTTGAGGATTGTAATTGCCACGTTTTTCATCAATACACCATAAAAATAATTAATGCAGATCGTGATGCTTTGGTGAAGCATTTAAATGAAAAAGGAATTCCGTGTGGTGTTTATTATCCAATTCCGCTTCATCTTCAAAAGGCGTATAAAGATGAACGTTATAAAGAAAAAGACTTTCCAGTAACAAATCAATTGGTAAAGGAAGTCATTTCATTGCCAATGCATACCGAGTTGGATGACGAGCAGATAGATTTTATTACGAAAACTGTGATTGATTTTATAAATAAATAAGAATATATAAATAGAAGACTCTGCTGGAGTTTATACTGAGCGGAGTAGAAATACAGGGGATTAATTATGAAAAAAATACTCGTTACAGGTGGTTTAGGATATATTGGAAGCCATACTGTTGTTGAACTTCAAAAATCAGGCTATAAGGTTGTTATTGTTGATAATCTGTCCAACTCTTCACTAGATGTATTGGAAGGAATTACTGACATCACAAAGACTCCACCAATTTTTGAAAGATTGGATCTTCGTTTTAAAGCGGACGTTTCCGACTTTTTCAAGGAACATAATCCATTGCTTTATTACGAAAACAATTTAAGCACCTTAATATACTTGCTACAGGAATGTAATTCATACGATATTGAAAATTTCATTTTCAGTTCATCCTGTACAGTTTATGGCGAACCAGATTCCCTTCCAATAAATGAAAACGCTCCCGTTAAAGAAGCAACTTCACCTTATGGAAATACAAAACAGATAAGCGAAGAAATTTTAAAAGATACTTGTTCAATTTCTTCCTTAAAAGCGATAGCATTGAGATATTTCAATCCAATTGGCGCTCATGAATCTGCAATTATAGGAGAGCTTCCTGCGGGAGTACCACAAAACCTTGTTCCTTTTATTACGCAAACAGCGGCAGGTGTTCGGGAGCAACTTTCAGTTTATGGTGATGATTATCCAACGGAAGATGGAAGTTGTATTCGCGATTATATTCACGTGGTAGATTTGGCCAAAGCACACGTTATTGCTTTAGAGCGTTTGCTTTCAAAGAAAAATCAATCAAACTATGAAGTTTTCAACCTTGGAACGGGTAGAGGAAGTTCTGTTTTGGAAGTGGTTAATTCATTCGAAAAAACAACGGGTCAGAAGCTGAACTATAAAATTGTAGATCGCCGTCCTGGTGATGTAATTTCAGTTTATGCTGATACTAAAAAAGCGAACGATGTTTTAGGATGGAAGGCGCAAGAAACAATGGAAGATGCTTTAGCATCGGCTTGGAAATGGGAGAAGAAAGTACGGAAGATAGAATAGAGTTTTCTGAATAATACAAACAATCTTTCATTGTTGTAATTCGATTTCATTTTCGATTTCGATTTCAAATTCCTTGAGTTTAACCCAGGTTTAACGCTTATTTCTTGGAATTGGCTACCGTTGAAAATCAGGTAGATATATATTTACCGATAATAATATTAAAAGTCAAAGCAGTTATGAAGTTAGTTTCAGTGAAACGACAAACAAAAACAGAAAAACGATTTACAGAAAAAATGGGAATGTTCACCACAAGTGTGATCTACATTAAAAAGACATTTTTAAATGTGCCCTTTAAAACCATCCACAAATACCGCGAAACCTATTATGGTGAAGTAAAAGATTGTGTGGACTGTAGCATAAGCGCGTAATTAATTCCAAATTAAAGTGAATCAAAAACGTTATAAAACACCGAATGAAAAGTTCATTCGGTGTTTTTTTATGTAGTAATTTTTAACACTTATTTTGATAATGTTTCCCAGAACCTATCTTTCCATTCATCACTGAATTCTAATTTTTCGTGGCTTTTCTCGATTTCTTCCCATTGTAATGGAGTGGCAACAGTTCTAAGTTCATTATATAGAACCCGTTCTTCAAATCCAATATATGTACTTAATTCTTCCTCTATCTGGTTCAGTACTTTATTCAGTTCAGTCGTTTCTGCAAACAATCGATTAAGTCGTCTATGGTTTGCCAAGGCTCTTTTCACTCGTACATTATTATTTCCCAGAATGGGAAAGATGTATTCCTTCTCTATTTCGAAGTGAGGATCTAAGTAATTTTCTTTAAACCAATCAATATATTTCTTGATTCGCTTGTTTTCAACTTTACTTTTCAGTCCTTCTCTAATCCGCTCGCATAGAAGAATTACCTCATTATGCTCTTCAATAAGAGGTATTAACGGTATATTTTGTTCTTGGTTTTTTTTCATCATTTGAATGTTTAATCAGTACTAAATATTCCTACCGAATGATTTGCCTAATATCCAATGCGAAAATGAATAATATATTATAGTTCATTAATGAGAATAGTCAAACTACTAAAAGTTTATGTGAAATTAGAAGGTGAGTTAAATAATATTTAGTAATTTTGAATCATTCTAAATAAGAAATTTAAAATATAAATAAATATGAAATTAGCATCACTAGTAAACGACCTACAATACAATGAAAACCGACCGACAATCCAAGTATTAATGGATACGGATGCGGGAAAAGAAATTAGAATTGCATTTAAGGAAGGCCAAGTTATGAAAGAAGTTGAAATTTTTGAAGGCGCAATTGATTTTGGAGTAAACGGAGAAATCCACAATTTAAAAAAAGGAGATTTAATAGCACTTGAAGGAGGCGTACCACACGATTTACTTGCGATGGCAACAAGCACAGTAAGATTGAGCCTAAACAAGGCAGATTCTGCAAAACGAGTGGAAGGAGTGGTGAACCAATAGTAATTAAGTTCATTCTAGATCTATGAAAACCCAGGATAAATAACATATTAAATCATTAAAATAATTTTATATGAAACGTACAGCAAACGCCGTTTGGACCGGCTCACTAAAAGAAGGAACAGGGAAAATAACCACTCAAAGCAAAATCTTAAACGATAATGAATATTGCTTTAATTCACGTTTTGGTGAAGGTAAGGCTACTAACCCTGACGAATTGCTTGCCGCTGCACATGCAGGATGTTTTGCAATGGCATTAAGCCTTATTTTGGGGAAAGAAGGTTATACGCCCGATTCATTAGATGCAACTTGCGAGATAACAATGGACGTAGATAAACTTGAACTTAAAAATTCTCACTTAACCCTAAAGGCCAAAATTCCTAATATTAGCAAAGATAAATTTATGGAATGTGCCAATGCAGCCAAAGAGAATTGTCCGGTAAGTAAAGCTTTAAGCTTGAAAATAACTCTGGATGCAACACTTTTATCCTAAGTTTCAAATAAGCATTCTTCATATCTTCAAATTTTAATTTATTGGAAATGTATTCACAAGCTAAAATAGATTCATTTATAATAGAGTCGCCAATTCTAAAGGATATTATAGACTTAAAACCTGTTGTATGGCTCAACCCTAACAAGAAAATAAAGTCTGAAATGCCTTCTTTTCCTATTAAAAAGAAGGATATGAAAGCTGCAGAAAAGGTGTGGGACCGCTTTGCATCATTTTTTGTAAAAGCTTTTCCCGAAACTGAAGAAACAAACGGTATTCTTGAATCTCCATTAAAAGAAATTCATAATATGAAAATGCTTTTAAACCAAGAAAGTCCTAAGATGCAAGGGCGATTTTTTTTAAAATGCGACAATGCTCTTCCCATAGCCGGTTCCATAAAAGCAAGAGGAGGTTTTTTTGAAGTACTACACTATGCTGAAGAACTTGCTTTAAACGCGAATATCTTGAAAAAGGATGATGATTACAGCATCTTTACCAGCGACAAGTTAAGGGATTTTTTCAGTAAGTATAAAATTGGAGTAGGCTCTACTGGAAATCTTGGTTTGAGTATTGGAATTATCAGTGCTAAACTAGGTTTTCAAGTAACAGTTTATGTATCTGGAGATGCCAAAAAATGGAAAAAAGATTTATTGCGTTCCAAAGGAGTGGAAGTAATAGAGTTTGCCGGTGATTTTAGCAAGGCTATACTTGCAGGAAGACAAAAAACAAATGCCGACCCAATGGGGTATTTTGTGGATGATGAGAATTCCAACGAACTATTTCTGGGTTATACGGTAGGCGCACTCCGTTTGTCGAAACAACTGGAAAAGGCAAATATAAAAGTTGATGCTGAACATCCTTTGTTTGTATATTCTCCGTGTGGTGTGGGAGGTTCTCCTGGAGGCACAGCTTTTGGATTAAAGAAAATTTATGGAGATAACGTCCATTGTTTTTATGTGGAACCAACACATTCTCCGGCAGTTTTAACTGGTTTGGTTACGGGTGAAATGAGCAATATAAGTGTTCACGATATTGGAATAGATAATAAAACCGAAGCCGATGGTTTGGCAGTTGGTCGTCCGTCTAATTTTGCTACCAATATTAGTAATCACATTATTAGCGGAGTATATACAATTGAGGATAATCGGCTTTTCACCTTGCTCGCCCAATTGATGGACACCGAGAAAATTTTCTTAGAGCCTTCCGCAACTGCGGGATTAATAGGACCACAAATGATTGCCAAAACAGATTACGCAACAAAACTCAATCTAAATATGGAAAATGCCACCCATATAGCTTGGGCTACTGGAGGAGATTTAGTTCCAGATTTGGAGAGAAAGGAATTTTATGAAAGAGGAGCAGGTAAATTAATGAGATGAACGATCAAGTATCAGATTTTTGTCTAGTCTTAAATAATTGAAACAGATTATTTAAGACTAGAGAATATTGTCTGGATCTGAACTAACAAATTTATATTCCAGCTTTTTCCGTTTCGGCAGTATTGTCAATCTTTTTCACCAATCCCTGCAAAACATTTCCTGGACCAACCTCAATAAATTTGGTGGCGCCATCTTTTATCATATTTTGAATACTCTGTGTCCATTTAACTGGGGCGGTGAGTTGGAAGATCAAATTTTCTTTTATTTCTGAAGGTTCGGTTACCGCAAAAGTTGAAACGTTTTGATAGATAGGGCAGGCGGGAGCTGTAAATTGTGTGGCTTCAATTGCCGCAGCCAATTCTTCTCTAGCGGGTTCCATTAAAGGACTGTGGAAAGCTCCGCCAACTGGTAAAATCAATGCACGTCTGGCACCAGCTTCTTTTAAACTTTCACATGCTTTTCCTACGGCTTCTACCTCGCCTGAAATAACAAGCTGGCCGGGACAATTGTAATTTGCTGCAACTACAATCCCGGGAGTGTTTGCGCAGATTTCTTCCACTAAATGATCTTCTAACCCCAAGACTGCAGCCATTGTTGATGGAGTTGCCTCACAGGCTTTTTGCATTGCCAAAGCACGTTTGTAAACAAGTTTTAAACCATCGCTAAATGCAATGGTACGATTGGCAACCAACGCCGAAATTTCACCTAATGAATGTCCAGCAACCATATCTGGCTGGAAATTACTGCCCATCACTTCAGCCAAAATAGTGGAGTGAAGAAAAATAGCAGGTTGAGTTACTTTGGTTTCTTTTAATTCATCAGCGGTTCCTTCAAACATTATTTTCGTAATGTCAAAACCTAATACGTCATTCGCCTGCTTGAATAGTTCTTTCGCTTTTGAAGAATTATCATAAAGGTCTTTGCCCATTCCAGTGAATTGTGCGCCCTGTCCTGGGAAGATGTATGCTTTCATTTGGTTAATGTTTTGTGATGCGGTAAAAATAGAAATAAAAATTCCCCTTTGCTAACATTAACAAAGAGGAATCTCACTTTATATTGGGGCAAATCGTTACAAATCCATTTTGCCAGAGGTGCCTAAATCCTGACCTTTTCCGGTCACAGCTGCTACTCCCATTTTAAATAGAGTCACCAATTTTCCGCCATCCGAACTCCAATAAGCAGCTTCATCAGGAGAAAATTTAATCGCTCTTATTTGTGGGTCGTCATCACCGTCAAAATAGGCGTTGTCCATCTTTTTATACAATGATTTAATCGTATCCCTGTCATTTATTATTTCTGAAGAACCATAGACACTTAGAAAATCAGAGCTTCCATCGCTGAACATTAACTGACAGTCTGCATCTCGAAGTATATTCTCGTTATGGTCACTATTCACACTGCTTAGAAACCAAAGATTTCCAGATTCATCAACTCTCTTAGTATACATTGGCACCACACTTAATGGCTTTTTAGTGAGATTCGTGGCGAACATCGCGATTTTCATTTTTTCCACCATTTCTCTAAACTTTTGCTTTGCTTCTTCTTGTGATAAATTTTCTTTGCTCATAATTGAATTGTTTTCTTTAAAATTAAAGACTTCCACTTGAAGTAGCCGCCAAAGTATTGCTAAATTATGTAGAAGGAATTGTTAAGAGTATTTGGAGATTATAGTTTGAACTTGACTGAGGTATCCTTGTCCGAATAAATTCAAATGAACCAGGAGATAATAAAGTTGCCAAAGAGATATTCTATCTTTCCAACCCGATTTCAGCGGCAGGTTAGAATTATAAATATTAAAAACTTCGTCTGAAAAACCACCGAATAATTTCATCATCGCAATATCCATCTCACGTGGTGCAAACGCAACGGCAGGATCTATCAAAACGGGTTGTCCAGTTTCAGAAATTATATAATTTCCACTCCAGAGATCACCGTGGATTAATGAAGGAGGTTCGTTCATAATTTCTTCTGAAATATTGATATAGAATTTATCGAGATCATTAAACTGAAATCCATTCTCTGAAGCCATTTTAAATTGCGGTTCGAGCCTTTGTGTAATATAAAATTCTGAAGCGGTGTCTTTATAATCATTTTTCTGCTGCAGACTGCCGATATAATTATCGTGACTGAGACCAAATGCTTTCTGTGTAGTTTTATGTAATGTCGCAAGATTCTCAGCAAATATTTCCCAAAAGTTTTTATTGGGTTGTCCACCGGAAATATAATCCATCAATAAATAGGAAGTGGATTCTATTTCACCTTCTCCAACAATCGTGGGGGTTTTAAAAGTCGAAGTACTGTTTAATAACTGAAGACCTTTTGCTTCAGCAGAAAACATTCCAGGGAATTTTGCAGCATCATTCAGTTTAACTACAAAATTTCCTTCGTCACATTTCAGAAGAAAAACTTGGTTAATATCACCACCCGCAAGTGACTTTAAATCAATTAATTTGAGGTTGTTTTGGAATGCTATTTTTTGAAGAATGTTAAACATATTCAACCGTCTAAAGGTCCAACTTGATTCAAAAAAATGTTACTTCATAAAGGTCCCTTTCCTTTGGGGAGGGTTAGGGTGGGGACTATTTTCTAACCCAAGTTTCATACGTAAAAGAGTACTTGTGCTTTTCATCTTTTCCGTGTTCAACTTCTGAAATAAGCTTCCATTCCTCTTTTGAAAATTCCGGAAAGAAAGTATCTGCTCCTTCAAATGTTCCGTGCACTCGAGTAAGTTCTATTTTATCCGCAATGGGAAGTCCCATTTTATAGATTTCACCACCACCAATTATAAAAGGCTGATTGTCTTCTTCAGAAATTTTAAGAGCCTCCTCCATAGTGTTTACTACCACAGCGCCTTCTTTTTGGTAGTTCTTATTTCGGGTAATTACAACATTAGTTCTGTTGGGAAGTGCCTTGTCTAGTGAATCAAAAGTTCTTCTTCCCATAATAATATAATGGCCCGAGGTAAGTTTTTTGAATCGTTTAAAATCGTCTGGCAGATGCCATATAATTCCATTGTCTTTACCCAGTTCATTATTTTCGGCGGCGGCGGCAATCATCGTTATCATTCTACGTCTGGAGGTATGGGGTTGTTCAATTGGTTTGTTTCTGAAATATTCTTCGCGAAAGTTGGCATTTGAAATTCAGTGTCAACTTGTTTTTGAAGTTCTGCTATACGCTCCGCTTGACGGGCTTTTAGCTTCTCCATTTGACGATCTTCCCATTCCTTGCTCATGAATTTATTCATAACAAAAACATTAAAAAGATGCACTAGAAATATGAAAGTCCAAATTAAAATAGCCCAGATAAACCAATCTTGGAATAAAATTTCATTTCCATATCCTAAAAGTGGATTTATAATGATTAGCAACAGCGAGCCCACTAGATACAGAATAAAATGGCGCATCAAGTTTTTCTTCTGCTTAATTCGAGTGCGGGCATACTCATATTGTTCCCGTTGTTCAGCGTCGATTCTTTGAGATTTTTTAGTTTTTGAAAACATAGTTAGTTATTTTCGTTATGGGATAACATTGAAAAGTTAGTCTTGTAAAAATACCTAAATTTCGCCGTTTTGGCCACTCACTTATGGAAGATTTAAAAAAACAGTTTCCCGCATTATCCAGTTGTACTTACCTTAATACGGCTTCTAACGGAATAGTTCCAAAAGCCGTGATTGATTGGCGGCGGCAACACGATTTAGATTTAATGAACCACGCCAGCGTTTTCCGAGATAAGCATAAAACGCTTATTGAACAAATCCGGAATACGGTTTCTGGTTTTTTTGATGCTCAAGCAGATGAATTGGCACTCATTCCAAATCTGTCTTTCGGAATGAATACTGTTATGGAAGGCCTTCCAGAAGGTCAAAAGATTCTTCTTTTAAAGAACGATTATCCATCTGTAACTTGGCCTGTAGAAACTAGAGATTTTAATGTCTGTTATGCTGAAATAGATGAGAATTTGGAGAGAAATATTGAGGAAGCTATTGCGAAACATAAACCGGATATATTTATTTTCAGTCTTGTACAATGGCTTAACGGAATAAAAATAGATTTTGAATTTTTAAAGCAGTTGAAGGAATTCCACCCTAACTTACTAATAATTGCAGATGGTACGCAGTATCTTGGAACGGAAAATTTCAGTTTTACCGATAGTGGAATTGATGTTCTGGGAGCTAGCTCGTATAAATGGCTTAATGCTGGTTAT